>ENA-OPSM01000042-OPSM01000042.1-human-gut-metagenome-genome-assembly--contig:-NODE-42-length-42571-cov-3.028060_pt1 | contig 42571 bp, 29 predicted proteins | sample MGYA00241457_ERZ501906 | MGnify/ENA primary metagenome ERZ501906 (study PRJEB25962, sample SAMEA2042451) | human gut metagenome | biome: human gut; feature: human-associated habitat; material: faeces...
AAGGAAGCCTTGGCAGAGTAGTGGAGCAGCCAGATACTCATACCATAGGTGAGGAAGAACGGAATAAAACAGGTGAGCAGGCCATAGATAAGCAGTCGCGACTTGTTCTTTTTCATGCCTTCCATATCCATCTCCAGGGCAGCGAGGAACATGATGTAATAGAGTCCCACCTTTCCGAAGAGCTCAAACGAAGAGTCGCGCTCCAGGATATTCAGTCCGTATTTGCCTATGAGCACACCTGCCAGCACCATACCGATGATGTGCGGGATACGAAGTTTACCCATGATGATAGGGGCAAAGAGGATGATGAGGAGCACTACGAAGAATATCAACGTAGGGTCTGTGATAGGGAAGTATTGAGCGATATGGAACATAGGCTTTCTCCTTTTTTGTTATACTTAAAGAGGGATTTCTGCATCAGCATTCATCCCTCCCTTTCTGTTTTTGACTGCAAAAGTACGAATAAATCTTGAAAGCACAAAGTTTTTCAGCCCTTATCCTACAATCATGGTGATATTTTTGCAATTTGTGAACCCGAAAACGGGTGCACCGCTGTCTATTGGCATCACAACCGATGAGAACGAAGTGTTTAATACACAGGGGTGGTTACTGCTTCCTCAAACTATACTTGCCGTGCTTGTCGAACACGAGCCAATAGAGCACAGGCAGGATGGTGGCGATGAGTACCATCGAGATAAGCGTACCGAAGAAGATAACGGCTCCCATTGGCGACCACAGCGTATTGTTCTCTACCATCATAGGCAGTACGCCTACCGAGGCGGCTGCCGATGTAAGGAAGATAGGGCGCATGCGGCGCTCGCCAGCCTGGAAGGCGGCTTCCTTTACCGATAACCCCTTGTCGCGGCGCAGTTCCTCGGCATAGTCGAGCATGATGATGCCGTTTCTTACCAGGATACCCATCAGGCTCACAATGCCCAATATGCAGGTAAGACTCACGTCGAAACCCGTAACCAGAAGGCCTATCGCTGCACCGAAGATGCAGAGCGACATGGACGAGAGATTCACCAGTGCCAGACTGATGCGCTTGAAATGGAAGAGCAGGATGAAGAAGATGATCAAGGCTGCTATCATCACGCCCGATGTAACCTGAGGAAGGGTTTCGGCATCCTTTTCTGCCATACCGCCAATCTCCCAATCAAGACTGGAATCTAGCGGGAGTTTGGATACTTCCTGCTTCAGTTCGTTGGCCAATCGGTTGGCATTGAATCCCCTTAAAGGTTCACCTATGATAGAGATGGTACGCACGCCGTTTCTGCGTATGATGCTGCCGTCGTGCCAGTCGGGCGAAATCTTAGCCAGCTGGCGGAGTGGAACGCTCGATGTTCCTCCCATCACGGGGATGTATTCATTGGCAAGGTCGCTGTCGTTTTCCGATTTCAGAACCATCTTCACTGGATAATCGCCTTCCCAAAGGGTGGCCATCGGGATGCCATCGCCAAAATGAATGGCAAGGTCGGCAGAGAGTATGGTCTTGTTCACACCCAGCCGGTTGGCCTCGGTGGCATCTGGAGTTACCCTGATGCCAGGCTGGGGCTCTTCGTAGTTGGTACGAATCAGGTTGATGCCTTCTATCTTGTGCATGCAGGCTTCTATCTTCCTGGCGGCAGCCTTCAGGTCGCCCATGCTGTCGCCGCTCACTCTTACTTCGATAGGGTAGGTGGCGTTGTTGTAATCCATCTGCTTGAAGCGGATGTAGCAGTCGGGAAAATAGTTGGAGTATCGGTCGGCATATCGGTCGAGTACCTCTTCTGTGGCATCGTTATCTACCGTATTCACGATAAACTGTGCGAAGTTCTCACCGCCAATCTGTGGCGCATAGGTGGTGTGGAAACGGGGTGAACCCTGACCAACAAACGTGGTTACGGCTGTTACTTGCGGGTCGCGCTGCAGAATGTGGGCCATAGAATCTGCCACCTGTGCGGTTCTTGCAGCGGTGGTTCCGCTAGGCAGATAGAACTCTACGGCAAACTGGTTTCTCTCGGCGATAGGCATCATTCTCTGCGGAAGATGTACGAAGATGATGGCTCCGGTGCTCACCAGCATGATGCCCACAGCGAGGGTGGTGCGTGGAAAGGCGAAACAGCGTTTCAGCAACCAGGTGTACCCCATCTGCAGATAGTCGAGCGGCTTTTTGCGGACGTTGGGCTTGTGCTGGCTGCTGATGCCCTGGTGAATCACCATATACTGTAAATAAGGTGTGAGCAGCAGCGAAACCATGAGCGAGATGCTCAGGATGATGAACATGGCCCAGGGGAATGATTTTACGAAATCGCCCATTTCGCCATGCATGGTAAAGAGGAATGGGAAGAAGGTGAGCGAGATGCTAAGCGTGGCTGAAAGTACCGACATGAAGAACTCTCTAGGAGCGGCGATGGCTGCATGCCAGCGCGACATGCCATGGCCCAGCTTCTCCATGTAGTTGTCGATGATAACCACGGAATCATCCACCACCATACCCAGTGTTACGATGAGGGCAGCCAGTGTAACGGTATTCAGCTCCATGCCGAAAAGATAGAAAATACCCAACGACGAGAAGATGGTGATAGGGATGCTGAGGGCTGATACCTCTGCCACGCGGCGCGGCATGAGCAGGATGACCACGATGATGACGGAGATGACCGATATGAGCAGCTCGCGCAGGAAGTTTAGCACCGATTCGCTTACCACCTTGCTCTGGTCGGTAATGGTATTGATGTGTACATCGCCTGGCAGGGACTGTTCAAAATCATCCATCATCTTGTGTACGTCTCTTCCCATCTTCACGATGTCGTTTCCCGGTCGCATTTCTATGGATAGGAGCACGCATTTGTTGCCGTTGCTCTTGATGTATTTATTCAGTTTCGGATATTCTCTTTTAATCTGTGCGATGTCCTTCAGGCGCACGATGTTGCCCTTGGGGTCGGAATATACGATTTGTTCTGCCACATCCCGCTCGTTGTTGTAGGAGTCGGTGATGTGGATGGGCAGGTTGAGGTTGCCCATCTCCAGGTTTCCGCTCACGGTGGTGAAGCCCTGCAGGGCAAGGTCGTTCAGAATCTTATAGGGGCCGATGCCGTATTTGGCCAGTTTGTTCTGGTCCAGGCAGATGCTTATCTGTTCGTTTTCCAGTCCGTAGGTTCGCAGGTTCGAGATGGCATCAATGCGGCGCAGTCTGTCCTTCAGCTGGTCTATGTATGTATTCAGTTCCCTATAGGTTTTCTGCTTGCTTTCCATCGTGATGAGCAGGGCAGAGGTATCGGCGATGTCATCCACAGCCTGCAGGGCAAGGACACCCGTAGGAAGGGAGCTCTTGAAGGCCTGCAGACCATGCTTGAACTTGCTCCAGAAGGCATCCCGGTCCTCCACGTCGCCGTTGAGTTCCAGGAACACGATCAGCATGCCGTCCTTGCTTTGGGTATAGGTCTTTTTCTTGTTCACCTCCTTGTATCCGAAGATGAAGTTCTCCAGCGGTTTAGCCACCCGTTCTTCCACCTCTTCGGATGTAGCGCCCGGATATACGGCTACGCAGGCACCCTGCCTGATGGTGAATTGCGGCATCTCCTGCTTGGGCATGATGCAGATGCCGAGTATGCCTAGAAATACGAGCATGCCCATCAGAAGCAGCACGATGTTGTGGTTGCACATCGCCGACTCGATGAACGAGCGCTTGATGATGCGGTTGGGCTTCCTGGTGATGCGTGCCTTGATGTGGTCGCGAAGGGCGGTGTCTCTCTCCGGCTTTTTGGAATTCTCCGGTTTGTTTGTCTCTAGCCTTGTCTCTTGATTCATATCTTTTCCCTCCACTTTTTTATCGGTTATCGCTTTTTGCTGTATCTACATTCATTCCTTCAGAAACTTTCTGCTGGCCATTGATGATAACCTGGTCGCCAGCCTTCAGTCCCGAAAGGATGACGATGCCGTCGCCTTCGAAATCGCCGGTAGTTACGGGTTGCTGATGTGCCTTTCCGTTTACCACGGTCCATACGAATCGGGAGTTATCTACATCCAGTTCAATGCTTTGTGGCGGAACGGTGATGTGGGATGGGGTAGCAGCGCTACCCTGCACCTGGGCGTTGCATACCATGCCTGGGAGCAGACGGCCCTGCGGATTGGTGATGCCCACCTTGACATCGTAGGTATGCGAGATGGGGTTGGCATCGATGCCTTTTTCTGAAATCGTTCCCCGGAAAATGGCACCCGAAAGAGCGGCTACCGTCAGTTTCACCTTGTCGCCCACGTGCAGATGAGATATTTCAGTTTCGGGTACGGATATCTTGGCGTTGACTTGTGCCACATTGGCGAGTTTCAGCACAGGCTGTCCGGGGAGCACGTAGGTTCCCAAGTCCACGTTCTTGGCAGCGATGACGCCTGCAAAAGGAGCTGTGAGGGTAGAGTGGGAGAGTTGCTGGCGGGCGATGCTTTCAGCCGCCTTTGCCTGTTCCAGTTTGCTTTCTATCTCCACCCATTTCATATCCGAGATGGTTCCCGACTGGTGCAGGGGCAGGAATCTTCTGTAGGCATCCTGCGCCTGTTTCAGGGTGGTGAGTGTTGCCCGGTGAGCCTCCTTCACGGTGGTAGGATTGATGGTGGCGAGCAGCTGTCCCTTGCTCACTCTATCTCCTTCTTCCACCCGTATGGAAGTGATGTTTCCGGCTATCTCGAAGCTGAGTGTAGATCCCATCTTTTCCTCGATGGTTCCCACATAGTCTTTCGTTCCCCCCAGGTTTGTATTCCCCACGGAGATAGTCTCAACTTTCACGTTTTTCTTCTCTAGCTTCCTGGATTTTTCGGTGCATCCCGTCAGCATCATACAGCTGATAATGAATGCGACAAGCCATCCCGTTATAACATCTTTCTGTTTCATATTGATTACATTTTGTTGTTTTTTGAAAAGATAATGCAAAGGTATGAATTTTAGCTGAATGCATAGGAAAAATAGGATTAAAAAAATAAAAAAACAGTTCTTCTTCTTCTTCTTTTACTACGATTTCCACGCTGTTCATAGTTTCAATCACGTCTTCCATGGAAACTACGTCTCTGATGCATCCAACCGAACAATCTACACCTTAGACCGAGGGTTGAGTCGACTTGCTCATAAAGCTCTTGGCGACTATGGACCACTTGGTGTAAAGGTAAGCAACGATGATTTCTTGCAGTAATGACCCCAAAGGCACAAAAAAAGGGCTAGTCCCATTATCAGGACTAGCCCTCCGTTTTAATTATTTTCTAGGGTGCAATGAAATGTCATCCAGAAAGCTGCTTAGCACGTTATGAGTGATTACTTTACCTCAATGTGCTTAACATCGTCTTTTTTTTCAAGTGGACTCTTTTTTCAAGTCCCTATCCACCATGGCACAGACACAGGAGTCAGACCATACATTCTCTGCCGTCTCTACCATGTCGATAATGGTATAGATTGGCAGGATGATGCCCATGATGCCGATAGGAGCATTGATACCGGACATCAGAGATAGGGTAAGGAAATAACATCCCATCGGTACTCCAGCATTACCCACTGCTGAGATAACTGAAATGAAGAGCCAGAGAATCATCGTAGTCCAAGGTAAAGGCATTCCTCCATTCTGCATCAGGAATAAGGAGGTTACGAGGATAAACGCAGCGCAACCATTCATGTTGATGGTTGTACAGATAGGTAATACAAAGCGGGAAACCTGATTGGAAACTCCCAGTCTGTCTTCTGCTGTCTGCATCGTCACCGGCAACGTAGCAGCAGAACTCTTTGTAAACAGAGCCATTAATACTGCCGGCATCATCTTGCCCAGTGTACGTACAGGATTCAAGCCTCTTGCCAAGAGGAAGAGCGGAAGGATGATGAAGAATTGAATGACATTACCTCCCAGGATAACAGCTACGTACTTTCCTAGAGAAGCCATCACGATACCCGCAGAGAACTGGGCTGAGAGTTGTGCTGCAAAGGCAACGATACCCAGAGGCAGAGCCCAAATTAATCCATGAATCAGCATGAAGAGCAGATCCTGTAATCCAAACAATCCCTTCATCACGACTTCTTTTTTATCGCTTGATGGCATCTTGGCTAAAGCAATACCTGCTGCTGCCGCCAAAATCAGGATAGAGAGTACATTTCCTTCGGCAAACGGCTTGATGATGTTGTTGGGTATTACCCCAAGAATATGGTCATAATAGCTGGTTTCTCCCAGCTTTTGGGGAACATCCGCCATACCGCTCTGTACCAAGGCTGTAGGTAAATTGCCTGGAGAAACGATGTTGTAGAGCACCAGTCCCACTGCTGCAGCTGCTATCGTCGTGAGCAGGGTGTAGGTGATGGCGTGGCGGAATATCTTACCGGTATCTGCCTGGTTACCCAAGGATGCCAGGGTTGTGATAACTGCCAAGGCTATGGTTGGTACTGCCAGAAGCTGGAATAAGCGTGTATAGACCGTGGCTATGAAGTTCATCAGACCATCCAGCCAGCTAATGCCGAATATACCTAAGACGGCGCCTACTATCAAAGCGCCAATCCATAGTACCAGCTGCCGGGTTTGCTTATTCTTCACTCCTTTTTGCTTACTGCAGCCAGCATTGCTATCCGGCTGTCTATTTCCAATATTATTCATTGTTTCTACCATGATTTTAAACTATTATTTTCAAAAGGCAAAGGTATTATTTTTTTTTCTTGTCAACAATCCCACAAATATGGTATTTTGCAATCTCGTTATTTTTTTGGAATATTCTTTTGCTTGTATCATTATTTTTTGTAACTTTGCCGAAAGAATTTAAAAAGGCAGCAATATGAAATATCCTATAGGAATACAAGACTTTGAGAAAATCATAGAAGATGGCTATGTTTATCTGGACAAGACAGGCTTGGTCTATGATTTGGTTCATAATGGAACAATTTACTTTCTGAGTCGTCCACGACGATTTGGAAAGTCGTTGCTCGTATCTACCTTGAAATGCTATTTCGAGGGGAAAAAGGAGTTGTTCAAGGGGCTTGCCATCGACAAGTTGGAGAAGGAATGGAAGCAATATCCTGTGTTTCATCTCGACTTCAATGGTAATAATTTCACTAATCCTGGAGAACTTGAGGTCATATTAGAAAACTTTGTTGCATCGCAAGAGATGATATATGGTAAAAGTCCTTTCAGGGATTCCTTAGGAGGCCGTTTTGAATATGTATTGAAAGCTGCTCATGAGAAAACAGGACTTCGTGCCGTGGTTTTAATTGATGAGTATGATAAGCCAATATTGGATGTGCTTGATACACAAATCAAAACATCAATAAAGGGTGAAGAACGGTTGTTAGAAGATTGGAATCGTGAGGTCTTGAAAGGTTTCTATAGTGTCTTCAAGGCTGCCGATGCTAATCTGCAGTTTGTTTTACTCACGGGTGTCACAAAGTTCTCGCAGGTAAGCGTGTTCAGTGGTTTCAATCAGCCTAACGATATCAGTATGGACGAGCATTACGAGGCACTTTGTGGTATTACGGAAGATGAATTGTATTCTACCTTTGATGAACAAATCAAGGCAATGGCTGTGAGATATAAGACCACAGAGGAAGGAATGAAATACAAACTGAAGAGGAAGTTTGACGGTTATCACTTCAGTCCTAATATGCTTGATATTTATAATCCTTTCAGTATCTTGAATGCTTTGAGCAAGAAGATTCTGGCAGATTATTGGTTCCGCACCGGTTCGCCAACCTATCTTGTTCGCCTATTGTCTCATTTTGATGAGAACATCAATGAGATGGTGAACAGGTTTTATCCTACGAGTAGTTTTATCGACTACAAGGCAGATGTGGAAGCACCATTGCCTATGATTTATCAGAGCGGTTATCTTACCATTAAGGACTGGAATATGGATACCGATTCCTATCTCCTGGATTTCCCGAATGATGAAGTGAGGAGCGGTTTCCTGACGTTGGTAGCTTCCAGTTATCTGAAGCCATCGAAGTCAACGGATGCCTGGGTTATTCAGGTAGTAGATGTGATGTCGAAGGGAGATTGCCATCAGTTGGAGAATCTGATGACTTCCTTCTTTGCCAGCATTCCTTATAACCAGCGTCGTAAGGACGATGAACGCGAGAAGGAACGTTATTTCCAATACACCTTCTATCTCGTATTGAGAATGATCAGCTGCTTCACGGTCTTCATCGAAAAGCAGCAAAGCGAAGGTAGGGTAGATTGTGTGGTTGAGACTCCGAACTATATCTACATCTTCGAGTTCAAGCGTGATGGTTCGGCAGAGGAAGCTCTGAAGCAGATAGAGAATATGGGCTATGCCAGGGAATATGCTGCAGATGGCAGAAAGATTTATCAGATAGGCTGCAACTTCTCATCGAAGACGGGAACCATTGATGGGTGGAAAATGAAGTAAGTAATCAGTAAGAATATCCCGAAGATGTAGTGATGCGGCGTTATAAAGAATAAGTTTTCTTTACATTAGCTTGCCTGAGATTCTCGTATTTTCAGACGCTTATTGTTTCTTTGAGAATATCGTAATTATGAAGAGAAATAAGAACTCGTTGATAATCAGATGTTTGTGATTTCTTGACAAGAAGATGCCGTTGAGAAAAATCTATAGTTGTACGACTATAACCCCTATAGTCGTACAACTGTAGAGCTATGGTTGTACAACTATAGCACCTATAGTCGTACAACCGTAGAGTTATAGTCGTACAACTATAGGGCATTTAGCCGTACAACTAAAGAATCACTGCAAAAGCCGTTTACCAACAATCACATAACTTCCTGTTTATCAAGGCATTGTGATTTTCTGTCATATTTTCAATATTCACAGCAAAATAAAAGCAGGATGAAAATACGGGAATCTCAGCAGGGTATTTGTCAAAAAAAACACAATCATATTCCGATCAATACTTTGGTAAAACTGAGAACAATTCACTATGTCAAAGAAACAAAAAAGGGATGTCACACTAGGTGACATCCCCATATGAGAAACAAATACTTATTTGAAGTTCAATCTTTACTTGCTCTCAGCCTCAGCCTGCTTGGTTTCTGCAGCGTTAGGACCATAGTAGCCATAGTAAGCCTGGTAACGGGTGTAACCCCAGTTAGCCTGAGCCTTCTCTGGATCGAGCTGCTTAGCCTTGTCGAGAACCTTGATAGCCTCCTGGTAAACAACCTTGCGGCCGTTAGGATCCTGCAAGTTACCAGCCTTGCTGTTGTAGCAAGCACCCAGATAAGTAAGAACAACTACGTTATCCTCCTTTGCAGCAAGAGCCTGCTTCAAACACTTGATAGCGTTGTCAGCATCGTTCTTCTGGATATACATCATACCCTTGTTAGCAAGAGCTACGAAGTTGTTAGGGTTCTTTGCAATAGCTGCGTCCAAAAGTTCAGTCTGCTCCTTCTCCATCTTCAATGAAGAGTACATAGAGTTCAAACCATCGAGAACAACCTCATTGGTCTCGTCCTTTGCAAAGATATCCTTGAGCTTGTTAACATAGGCGAGAGAGTCCTCGTGAGTCTTCAAGCCGTCCTTCATCACATAGAGCTTGAGGTTGAGGGCATCCTTAGCCTCCTTCTCGCTCTTCATAGCGATGTCGCAATACTTCTCGCAACGGGCAGCATCCTTAGCCTGGTATGCATAACGGGCTGCAAAGAGAGCAACCTGACCGATATACTCCTTCTCGCCATCCTTCTGCTTCTGGTCTACAGAAGCGAAGAGAGGCTCATTGTCTGTATCGAGGAATGCACCCCAATACTTCAATACCTCATCAGCCTTATTGTTCTGGGCTGCTGTCTGACCCGCATTAACGAGCTGAACACGAGCACCCCATACACGGCTAGCGTTGTTGTTAAACTTAGGAGCAACCTTACCCTTAGCATTAGGAAGCTGGTCGTACTTGTAGCACTCAATGGCATTGATCAATGCATTGTAAGCGCCCTCAGACATAGCAGCCTCGTCTACCGGGTCGTTCTTCTTCATGATCTGATTGGTCTGCTGGATGCTCTGCTGGTCGTTGAACTGCTTCATAGCGAGATCAACGAGCTTGTTGTAAGCCTTGGCCTTCTCTGCATCGTTTGCCATCTGACCTAAATTCTGCTTAACCAAAGCCTCAGCCTCGGCATAAGTCTTAGCCTTCATGACTGCCTTGAGAGCGTCACTGTCGCCTGCGAATGCTGATGTGGCACCTAGTACCATCATTGCAGCTACTAAAAACTTTTTCATTTTTCTTAATGATTTTAAAAGTTGTTATTATTTATTTTTACGCGTCTTTTCTTTTATTCGAAATCTACGTTGTTTGAGTCCGCATTCTCTGTTTCAGATGCTTCGTCTGCGAGATGAGCCTCAGCCTCGGCAGCCTCTTCTGCTGTCTTGGCACCAACGGTATCATTCTCTATCTCCTCGCTCTTCTTTGCCCAAGCAGAACGGCTCTCCTCTTCTACAGAAGCCTCGAGCTCTGAACTCATCACCTTGCATACGCTGGCAATGACATCATTCTTCTTAGCAAGGTTGATGAGGCGCACACCCTGGGTAGCACGGCCCATGACACGGCAATCAGCTACTGCAAGACGAATCACGATACCACTCTGGTTGATAATCATGAGGTCGTTATCATCGGTTACGTTCTTGATAGCTACCAGTCGACCGGTCTTATCGGTAATACTCAGTGTCTTCACACCCTTACCGCCACGCTTGGTAACGCGGTAATCGAGTACATCAGAACGCTTACCATAACCCTGCTCGCTCACTACCATCACGGTTTCCTTCTCTGGATCGTTGACAACAATCATACCTACTACGGCATCATCACCCTCATCGAGGCGCATACCACGAACACCGGTAGATGTACGGCCCATTGTACGGATCTCGTTCTCGTCGAAACGGACTGCTCGACCATTGCGATTAGCAATAATCAGCTCGTTATGACCATTTGTCAGACGAACATCTACCACCTCATCGCCCTCTACGATGTTGATAGCAATCACACCGTTGGCACGTGGACGGGAATATGCCTCCAGACAGGTCTTCTTCACGGTACCATTCTTGGTAGCGAAGACTACATAATGGTTGTTGATGAACTCTGCATCATTCAATCCCTTCAAGCGGAGGAATGCATTCACCTGGTCATCGCTCTCGATGTTGAGGAGGTTCTGGATGGCACGGCCCTTGGAGTTGCGGTCGCCCTCAGGAATCTCGTAACACTTCAACCAGTAGCAGCGGCCCTTCTTGGTGAAGAACAGCATGGTCTGGTGCATGGTAGCAGGATAGATATACTCGGTGAAGTCCTTATCACGGGTACGGGCTCCCTTAGAACCTACTCCACCACGAGCCTGCTCACGGAACTCTGACAATGGGGTGCGCTTGATATATCCGAGATGACTCACGGTGATAACCACTGGGTCGTTTGGATAGAAGTCTTCTGGGTTGAACTCATGGTCATCTGGTTTGATCATGGTGCGACGAGCGTCACCATACTTCTCCTTCACCTCGTTGAGTTCGTCCTTCATTACCTTCTTGCAGAGTTCAGGATCGTTCAGAATCTGGTTCAAATAGTCGATAGTCTTCATCAACTCGTTGAATTCATTATGCAACTGCTCCAAACGCAAGCCTGTCAACTGGCTGAGGCGCATATCCACGATGGCCTTACTCTGAAGTTCATCGAGTTCGAAACGCTTCTCCAAGTTGCGCTGGGCATCAGATGGAGTCTTGCTGGCTCTGATAATATGTACCACCTCGTCGATGTTGTCGCAAGCAATAATCAAGCCCTCGAGAATATGAGCACGCTCCTGTGCCTTCTTCAGTTCGAACTGGGTGCGGCGAATCGTAACATCATGACGATGCTCTACGAAATACTTCACACACTCCTTCAAGCTCAAAAGACGTGGACGACCATTAACAAGAGCGATGCAATTCACTGAGAATGAACTCTGAAGAGCTGTCAGCTTAAAGAGTTTATTCAGAAGAACATTGGCATTAGCATCACGCTTTACATCAACAACGATACGCATACCCTGACGGCCAGACTCATCGTTTACGTTAGCGATGCCATCTACTCTGCCTTCCTTGGCAAGGTCAGCAATAGCCATCACGAGCTGCTCCTTGTTAACACCATAAGGAATCTCGGTGATAACAATCTTATCATGGTTTTCACCACTTTCAATCTCGGCAGTGGCACGAACCACGATTCTGCCTCGACCCGTTTCGTATGCATCCTTCACTCCCTGGATACCATAGATGGTAGCACCGGTTGGGAAATCAGGAGCAGGGATATACTGCATCAATCCATCTGTGTCAATGTCAGGATTATCGATATATGCACAGCAACCGTCAATCACCTCACCCAGGTTGTGGGTAGGCATATTGGTAGCCATACCTACGGCAATACCGTTACCACCATTTACCAGAAGATTAGGAATCTTGGTAGGCATCACGGTAGGCTCCTGCAGGGTATCATCGAAGTTGTTGGTCATATCAACCGTTTCCTTGTCAAGGTCATCCATGATATGCTCACCCATCTTGGAGAGGCGGCACTCAGTATAACGCATGGCAGCAGGAGAGTCGCCGTCAACAGAACCGAAGTTACCCTGTCCGTCAATCAAGGTATAACGCATGTTCCACTCCTGTCCCATACGCACCAGAGCGCCATAAACAGAAGAGTCGCCGTGAGGATGATACTTACCAAGCACCTCACCTACAACACGCGCACATTTCTTATAAGGTTTGTCACTGGTGTTTCCAATGCCGAGCATACCGTAAAGAATACGGCGGTGCACAGGCTTGAAACCATCGCGCACATCAGGGAGGGCACGAGCTACGATAACTGACATCGAATAATCGATGTAGCTCGACTTCATTTCCTCCTCAATGTTGATTTTCATGATTCTATCATGATCCATTGTCTGATTTTCGTCCATTTCTTATATTAATGTATTATTATTTATTCATTACTTTCAAAACGCCTGTTTTCTATCCGGAAATCGCGTTTAAGGGCATTTCCTTGCGTTCTAAGCCGTTTTACCCTTTTGAAATTCCCGACAAAGATACAAAAAAAAATGATACCAAAACGCTTTAGAGGCGAAAAATCGCATTATTTTAGCATTATTTGTATTTTAACAATGCAAAAAAGTTGGCATATCATTTGCTATTATTGAAAATAATGTGTACTTTTGCACTGAGATTTTTTAAAAATATAAGCAAATATGATAAATCCGTTTTCACATATACAGGACATACTGAACAGAAGCAGCAAAGAAGCTGCACGCACATCGGGCAGCGAGATTAGTGTGGAGCATCTGATGCTGAGTCTGATTAGCCAGAACGACAGCGATGTCAACAAGCTCCTGAAGGGCGCAGACATCAGCCCGATGGCTTTCGGTGAAGTCCTTACCAGCAAATTAGAAAGGCGTATGGAAGAAGCTCCTGCCGATAACGTGAAGGAAAACAACCATATCCCATTCAACCCTATAACAGACAGTATCATCAGAGACTCTATCCGCGAGGCTAACAACTACGAGCACTCCAAGATTGTAGAGCCAAGACATCTGCTGCTTGCCATCTTGAGAAATGACAAGAACCCTGTAGCCAACTGGCTTAGTCAACTGGGTTTAAACTACGACCGCGCCATCGAAATGCTCTATCCTTCTGACAAGGATGACGAACAGAAGACAGAAGAGCCGAAGGATTTGAAAATGGAGCCTCAAACACCAGATTCTGAAACACCTGCTGCGGACAAGCAGGAGGAAGCAGAGAATCTGGAGATGGCAGGCGGAATTGAAGCAGAAGATGACTACAACGAGCAGAACGACATGATGGAACCAGACGAAGAGCCATTCGATATGGAAAAGGACCAGAACCCGATGAGACTGTCTACCCGTTCAAATGGAACTCCGCGCAAAAAGAGCAGCACCCCTACCCTCGACAAATATAGTTTCGACATGACCAAGGCTGCAGCCGAAGGAAAGCTGGACCCTGTTGTGGGCAGAGAGAAGGAGATTCAGCGCGTGCTCGAGATTCTGGGACGCAGAAAGAAGAACAACCCAGTATTAATAGGTGAACCGGGCGTAGGAAAGAGTGCCATCGTAGAAGGACTGGCACAGCTCATCAACAACCAGGAAACATCGCCTATGTTCTTCAACAAACGTCTGGTAAGTCTCGACCTGACTGCCATCGTTGCAGGAACCAAATTCCGCGGACAGTTTGAAGAGCGCATCAAGAATGTGATCAAGGAACTGGAGAACCATCCGGAGATCATCATCTTCATAGATGAGATTCATACCATGATAGGCGCCGGTTCCGGTGAAGGAAGCATGGATGCGGCCAACATTCTGAAGCCAGCCTTGGCAAGAGGTGTCATCCAGTGTATCGGTGCCACCACGCTCGACGAGTATCGCAAGAGTATCGAGAAAGACGGAGCCCTGGAGCGCCGTTTCCAGAAGGTTATCGTTGAACCGACAACACGCGAAGAGACCCTGCAGATACTGCGCAACATCAAGGGACATTACGAGAAGCACCACTGTGTGAGATATACAGACGAGGCTCTCGAAACATGTGTCAAACTGACAGAGCGCTATATCACCGACCGCCACTTCCCTGACAAGGCTATCGACGTAATAGATGAAGCCGGCTCGCGCGTACATATTAATAATGCAAGTGTTCCTGCTCCATATATCAAACTGGAAAAAGAACTGAAAAAGATAATCAGCAAGAAACAGCAGGCTGTAGCAAACCAGAACTTCGAGATGGCAGCCTCATGCAGAGACGCCCAGACCAAAATCGAGAAAGAGATTGAGGAAATGAAGGCACAATGGCAGCAGGGAGAGATAGGTGAATACGTTGAGGTTACAGACGAAGACATTGCCAACGTAATCAGCATGATGACCGGCGTACCGGCTCAACGCATGGCTGAGGGCGAAAGCAAACGCCTGAAAGACCTCGAACACAACCTGAAGCATAAGGTGATTGCTCAGGATAACGCCATCAACAAGATGGTAAAGACCATTCTGAGAAACCGCGTAGGCTTGCGCGACCCTAACCATCCGATTGGCGTATTCATGTTCCTGGGTCCTACAGGTGTAGGCAAAACCTACCTTGCCCAGAAACTCGCCGAAGAACTGTTTGGTTCGAAAGATGCACTCATCAGAATAGACATGAGCGAATTCTCTGAGAGTCACAATACCTCCCGTCTGGTAGGAGCGCCTCCTGGATACGTAGGCTATAACGAAGGTGGACAGCTGACCGAAAAAGTACGCCGCAAACCATACAGCATCGTATTGCTCGACGAAATAGAGAAGGCCAACAGCAAGGTATTCAACCTGCTCTTACAGGTACTCGACGAAGGCAGACTTACCGATGGTAACGGCAGACTCATCGACTTCCGCAACACCATCATCATCATGACCTCTAATGCAGGAACCCGCCAGCTGAAAGATTTCGGCAGAGGCGTCGGCTTTACTTCTGCAGGTATAAAAGGCGGATTGGCGATGGATGAAAAAGACAAGGAGTATGCCCGCAGCATCGTCCAGAAGAGTCTGAGCAAGCAGTTTGCTCCAGAGTTTCTGAACCGTCTCGATGACATCATCACCTTCGACCAGTTGGATCTCAATGCCATCAAGCGCATCATCGACCTCGACTTGGAAGGACTGGTCAAGAGAATAGAAGAACTGGGATACCATTTCCAGATTACCGAAAAGGCAAAGGAGATGGTAGCTAAGAAGGGATACGATGTGCAGTTTGGTGCCCGCCCACTCCGCCGCGCCATCCAGACCTACATAGAAGATTCCGTTTGCGAGATGCTGCTCGATGGTACAATGAAGCCAGGCGACACCATCTCGGTAGGCAAGAATTCGAAAAAAGAAGAATTGACATTCAAGAAACTATAATCAGAAGAGGGACTATCCATTGTCGATAGTCCCTTTTTTGTTAGGAGCCCACTAAAGTTTCAGACGGACTTTAGTTAATAAGAGTTAACCACAAGAAAAGTTTAGGCAATAATTTCTTATTTCAAAAAATATTCATTACCTTTGCATCTGCTTTCGGGCAAAAAGCCATGATGGCTCAGTTGGTAGAGCAACGCATTCGTAATGCGTGGGTCGCGGGTTCGAGTCCCGCTCGTGGCTCTTTCTTGTGAAAGGAGTTAGTATTTTCCTTCGCGAGATTAGCACATCGGTAGTGCACGGGCTTCCCAAGCCTGTGAGGCGGGTTCGACTCCCGTATCTCGCTCAGAACATCAGTAACCCAGGGTTGAACCCTGGGTTTCTTGGTTTTATTAACATCTTTTCAGCCTTCTATAGCAACAAAATCACTTTTTTCGAGTTATTACATAAATATAACTAAGATAATAGAACAATAATGAAGAAACATATCATACTTGTACTGGCGCTGGTTCTGTCTTCAGGACCACTTTTCGCACAGAGTTCTCACATGACAGACGATCAGGTGATGAGTTTTGTGGTGAAAGAACATGAGCGTGGCACATCCAACTCACAGATTGTTACCAAACTGATGCAGCAAGGCGTAGACATCTCCCAGATTCGTCGTGTACGCAACAAGTATCAGAAGATGTCGCAACAGAACGAACTCTACAGCACATCAGCAGCAGGAAATGTTGCGAACAAGAGAATGCGAACCAACAATGGTAAACAAAGAGAAGATTACCAGAACAAGGATAATGAGAAACTGTCTTCAACCTATAGTAACTATCGCATCCAGAGCAAGCAGAACGACAGCTACTATTCATCTTATGATGAAAATAATCCTGACTATGCTGGCTTCAGCAAGGAGATGAATGCAATGGTTCCAGATACAGCTACCATGATTAAACAGATGCAGGCAGAGCTCGGTATCAAGCGCAACAAGGTATTCGGCCGCGACATTTTCAATAACAAGGATCTCAGTTTCGAGCCAAATATGAACATCGCTACCCCACAGAACTATCGTCTGGGACCTGGCGATGCGGTTATCATCGACATCTATGGTGCCTCACAGAAAACCATAGAGAGTACCATTTCGCCAGATGGTGAGGTAACCATCGAGGGTTATGGACCAGTCAGCGTTTCAGGCTTGACCGTAGCTCAGGCTAATGCCCGCCTACGCAATACCGTGGGCAGCAGATACCGTTCAAGTCGCATCAAACTCACTGTAGGACAGACCAAGACCATCATGGTAAACGTAATGGGCGAGGTTAAGATTCCGGGCACCTATACCCTCTCAGCCTTCGCCACCGTATTCCATGCCCTCTACATGGCAGGCGGAACCAACGATCTGGGTACATTGCGAAACATCAAGGTTTACAGACATAATAAGCTGGTAACAGTTGTTGACATCTACGACTACATTCTGAACGGCAAGCTGACGGGTAATGTCCGTCTTGCCGACAACGATGTTATCGTAGTAGGTCCATACGACTGTCTCGTAACCATTTCCGGAAAGGTAAAGCGCCCGATGATTTACGAAATGAAGAAGAACGAGAGCGTCAATTCCCTTCTGAAGTATTCCGGCGGTTTTACAGGCGATGCTTATAAGAAATCAGTAAGACTGAACCGCAAGACAGGCAGAGAACATGCCGTATATAATGTTGGGGAGTTCGACTTCTCAAGTTTCCGCATCGATGACGGCGACTCGATCAGCGTAGACAGCATCCTGCCACGCTACGCCAACACCGTAGAGGTGAAAGGAGCCGTATTCCGTCCGGGCATGTACAATCTCGGCGAAGAAATCAACAGCGTACGCACCCTTGTAGAGCATGCCGAAGGATTGACTGAGGAGGCATTCACCAACCGTGCCGTAATGCACCGCATGAAGTCTGACCGCTCACTCGAAGTAATAAGTGTAGACATCGCCGGCATCATGAACGGCAAGACTCCAGATATCCCATTGAAGGAGAACGATGTCCTCTTCATTCCTACCCGACAGGAAAAGATTGTAGAGCGCACCCTCACCATCCGTGGCGAAGTGCAGTATCCTGGAGTTTACCAATATGCCGACAATGAGACCCTCGAAGACTTCGTTCTTCAAGCAGGCGGCTTAACCGACAAGGCTTCAACCGTTAATGTAATGGTAAGCCGTAGAGTAATGGATTCCAAGGCTTTACGTCCAGACAGCGTTATCGCCAAGACCTACACCCTATCTCTCAAAGACGGCTTCGTTATCGACGGCACCCCTGGCTTCAAGCTGATGCCATTTGATGAAGTAATGATTCGTCAGAGTCCGGCGTATGTAGAGCAGCAGAACGTATCAATTACCGGTGAAGTGATGTTTGCCGGTCTCTATACATTAGACCGTCGCAACGCCCGTCTGAGCGAACTCTTCAAGAAGGCAGGCGGAGCTACCGACCAGGCATACCTCAAGGGCGCCCGCATCATCCGCAAAGCCAACGAGCAAGAGAAGCAGCGCATGGAGGCAGTATTGAAGATGCAGCGCGAAGAAATGCAGAAGAACCTTCTGCAGCTTGCCGCCAGCAGCAACAATGCCAATGCCATCTCGCAGACCTCTAAGGATGTAGAGCGCACCAACATAGAGAAGTTCAATGTACCTAGTGAGTATCCGGTAGGTATCGATCTTCCAGAAGCATTGGCGAACCCAGGCAGTGATGCCGACATCATCTTGCGCGAGGGTGACCGTCTGGTTATTCCTCAGTACAATGGTACGGTAAAGATCAACGGTGCTGTAATGTTTGCCAATACGGTAGCCTACGAAAAGGGCAAGAAGCCAAGCTACTACATCGATCAGGCCGGTGGTTTTGCCGCCGATGCATTAAAGAGCAAGGCATACATCATCTATATGAATGGTAAGGTAGCCAAACTCTCTCATGGTGCTAAAGTGCAGCCAGGCAGTGAGATTGTTATCCCAGCCAAGCTGAAGCGCAAGATGAGTACCGCAGAAATGATGAGTATGGGAACCAGCATGAGCAGCATCGCCGCCATGATTGCTACGATTGCTAATATGAGTAAGTAAGAATAATCAAACCCTATAAAAAAAGGAGTCATTCTATGAAATATCCTATAGGAATACAAGATTTCGAAAAGCTACGTACAAATGGATATTCGTATGTAGATAAGAGCCGATTCGTGTACAAGTTGGCGACAGAGGGAGAATACTATTTCCTCAGTCGTCCACGCCGATTCGGAAAGAGTCTCTTTCTGTCTACTTTGGAAGCATACTTCCAGGGTAAGAAAGAACTCTTCGAGGGCTTAGCCATATATGACTTGGAGACCGAATGGAAGAAATATCCTATCTTCCATATTGATCTCAACACAGCCAACTTTCGAGAGAAAGACAGTCTATACACAGTTCTTAATGACTACCTCACAACTTGGGAAAGCAAATATGGAGCCCGCGAGTCAGAAGCCACACTTGCCCTTCGTTTCAAGGGTGTGATAGCACGAGCTGCAGAGAAAGAAGGATGTGGTGTTGTAATTCTTATAGATGAATACGACAAGCCTATACTCCAAACCCTGCGTGACCCAGAGTTACAGGCAGAACACCGTGCACAGCTGAAAGCATTCTATTCGGTATTGAAGACACAAGACCGATATATCAAGTTTGCATTCCTCACAGGTGTAACCAAGTTTGGCAAGGTTAGCGTGTTCAGCGACCTCAACAACCTGACGGATATCTCGATGGACCACCGCTATATTAGCATCTGCGGAATGACAGAGAAGGAACTGCTTACAAATTTCAAGGAAGGTATCAGCGAATTAGCCGAAGCCAATGGCGATACAGAAGAAGCCACAATAGCAAAACTGAAGGCAAGATACGACGGATATCATTTCGAGGAAAATACAGTAGGCATCTATAACCCATTCAGCGTACTGAACACTTTGTCAAGACTTCGCTATAAAGACTACTGGTTTGAGACTGGCACACCCACATTCCTGGTTGACTTGCTGAAAATGCACAACTACCGTTTGCCAGACATGACAAAGGAAAGGGTATCAGACGATGTAATCAACAGCGTGGATTCGCTGTCAACCAATCCGATACCTGTTATATACCAGAGTGGTTATCTCACTATCAAAGGCTATGACGAAAGGTTTAAGAAATACCTACTAGGCTTCCCTAACAAAGAAGTGGAAGAAGGTTTCCTTAACTTCCTGCTGCCGCTATACTGTTCTGCAGGTGATCGTTCCGCCTTTATGGTCGATGAGTTTGTGAAGGATGTTGAAGCAGGACATGTTGAACAATTTATGAATCGGCTTACCGCTTTCTTTGCAGACAACAGCTATCAGGTAGCAGGCGAAGCAGAACTTTACTTCCAAAATGCCCTATATCTCATTTTTAAGATTATGGGATTCCACACACAGGTAGAAATACCGACAAGTGATGGCAGGATGGACGTTCTCATTCAAACTTCCGACTACATCTACATCATCGAATGCAAATTAGATGGAAGCACCGAAGAAGCTCTGCAACAGATAGAAGTCAAAAACTATGCAGCTCCTTTCGCTATGGATAAGCAATCTATTATCAAGCTAGGCATCAACTTCTCCAGCAAGACAAGAGGAGTTGAGAGTTGGAAGCAGAGATAAGTTAGCAGCATCGCTATGATTGCTACGATTGCCAATATGAGTAAGTAAACAATGCTGACAATGTTTCAGATAGGAATCATTGCCAGCAAAAAAATAATCGGACATGAAGAAAGTATTGATTACATACGGAGATAGCAAGTTTGAGATGTCCAAGACCCGTTTCGTACAACAAGCCAACGCTCTAAAAATCTTCGATAAAATAATTGCATATTCAGAACAAGAACTATCCGAAGAACTTCGCAACAGCGAAGTTTTCAAAGAGAAAAGAGGCGGTGGCTTATGGAGTTGGAAGCCTGACGTCATTCTGACAACATTAAACAATATGGAAGATGGAGACATTTTGATATATTGCGATGCTGGTTGCTCATTGTACGCTAGCAAAGAATGGCAGCGTATTTGGAATGAACTCCATCAATATGAGATAATAGCTCAACGAATCTATCAAAGGACAGATCAATGGACACGCAAAAACATTATTCAATACTTCGAGACTTCAAATGTACAAAAATGGGAAAAGTCTTTTCAGTTCTTGGCTACAGTTATTGTCCTAAAGGCTACTCCATTTACGAGGAAATTAATAACGGAGTGGCGTAAACTTATGATAGCACATCCAGAACTAGTAAAGGATGTAACATGCGAAGAGCGTAAAAGCGAGAGTAAGAAATTCATAGAAAATAGGCATGACCAATCTATATACTCTGCTCTTATCTACAAATACTTAAATATCCCTGCCTATTGCAGAAAAATCAAAGTACAATGGGAGCATATTGAAGATTATGATATATTCTTCAAACAAGCCATCCGAGCTACCCGCCTAAGAAATGGTGAAAAGCAGGAATTGTCATCAGACAAGACAAAGGCTATTTTAAAGCGATTAATAAAGGATTACATATTTAGACCTTTTCGCTATGCACCCCAACAATGGTATTATAAACAGAAATAGAACAACAAATAGAATGATTTACTTATTTCTTATCATCATATTTTGCCTGCCTATATTTTATAGGCATAAGATGCCGTTTCTCGGTAGCGAGACTTGGTATTGGGGAGAGTGTGTACTATTGATTTTAGTGGCAGGTCTTCGACTAATTGTTGGTGGAGATACACAAACCTACATGGGTGACTATGACCGGTATCCTACTCTTGAAGAATTCAATATTTTTACTTTTGCCATGTTTCGCTACCAACCATTATGGATTATGCTTAACGTTTTGGCTAAATCAATTTATCAAGAATTTTATGTCCTCCAAATTATTTTGGCATGCATCGTAAACCCTATAACATTTTATATTATCCAAAAAGAAACTGAAAAAAAATTCGAGGTAGCTATCGTTTATCTTCTCTTCCAGTTTCTATACTTTAATTGTGAAATTATGCGAGACTCTCTGTCCATCTGCATTTTCTATTTCGCATTTGGATACTTAATCAAGCATAAATGGCTCCCATATTATGGTCTATGCATACTAGCATTTCTATTTCATGACGCAGCCATATTTTACTTTATTATACCTTTTATGTTGCCAATACTGACAAAAGAATTTACAAAAAAATACGTATTAGTTATGACCTTTGTAATATTGGCAATAGCTAATCCATTAACTCTAAGCAAACTAACATTTCTGCTTCCCGCAGGACGAGATGATTCATTTACGGATGTATACTCTAAGATGGAAATTGGCTCATTAGTGGGATTATTAAGAGGTATAATAGACATTATATTAATTTATTTCATTATTATTTATACAAAAGGACATGTCAGTTATAAAGTTTATATTGGTACTAAGATATGTTTTATATTACATATTCTAGGTCTTTTCATGCCTATTTTTTTAACTCGAATTTGCAATTCATTCAATCTATTCTACTTTATTTCTTGGGTTGAATTTTTATATGTTATAAGGAAAAAAAATGTAACCATCATTTATGGTAGTCTTATGCTAATTGCATTTGTAAGGACGTACTTCGTTGATGTTACTTATCAAGTTTCCTCTAAAGAAACTTCTGATAGGTACTATTTCTACGAAAGGTATGTACCATATTATAGTATATTCGAAACACCAGACAATAATGTGATTGCAAGACGCAAAGCTATATATATAAATTCCATGGATATGGAAAACAATTAGAAATTAACAAATGAGTACAACCGACTATATATTTATTGATTTTCCTATAAGGAATTATCTCTATGATACAAATGTAAAAGAGGTTTACATCAGAAAACCTCTTTCCAAGCCCATGCGCTTTCTCAGAAAACTCCCAGTGTTTTCTCGATTCATCTCGAACACCAAAGAGAAGAAAGACTGGACCAAGGAATGTCAGGGTGCCAAGAATCTCATATTATTTGACACCTATGCCCACTATGCTTACTATTGCAAAGAAATAGAGCAGACAGTTCCAAAAGATTGCCGTCTCATCTTGTACCTTCTGAATCCAGCATTCTTCTCAGAAGAATACAAGTTACTTTCAGATAGATGGGAAATATGGACTTTTATGGAAGAAGATGCAAAAAAGTATGGCTTTAGATATGGAGCCACTTTCTATAATCCCCAACTCAGTAACATACCAGATAATCTTCATAGCCTAGGAGCCAAGCAAGAGGATTCATTGCTATTCATTGGAACAGACAAGGGCAGAAAAGATTTCTTGCTCAATCTAAAAGCAAAGCTGATACCTAGAGGGATAAAATGTGACTTCAGAATTATTGACAATTTCAAATCACTATACGATAAGAACTACTCTCGTGAAGTTGACTATTTCACGCTGTGCCGCCTCACGCAGAAATCATGCGCCCTACTCGATGTCGTACAAAAAAAACAATCGGGACTCACGCTAAGATTCATGGAAAGTTTATTGTTTGACAAAAAAGTTGTGACTACCAATGTATACATCGAAAAGAACAAGGACTTTGGCAATAACGCCAACATTTATGTATTAACGCCAAACAATATTAATGAATTAAATACGTTCTTAAGTAAACCAACAACCGCATACCCACAAAAGTTGAAAGATAAATATTCTTTCGAAAAATGGTTAGAACGGTTAGACAAAAAGACAGAAGCAGAATGAGTACATTTAGAAATTTTATAAAAGATTCATGCTGGACTATCGGAGGTCAATGCGTATCGCTATTGACTAGCATCATCGTGTCTTTTATTTTGCCTAAATTCATCTCTGTAGAACAATTTGGATACTGGCAATATTTCTTGCTTTGGACTAGCTATGTAGGTGTATTACACTTTGGCTATGGAGATGGAATATACCTCAAATTAGGAGGGCAATACTGGAATAGCATAGATAGGCAGAAATGGATTCCTCAAATACAGTTTGTCTTTATTAGCCAGATATTTTTAGCCCTTATGACTATCATAGCAACTATAACACTCTGCAAGGATGAGAAATATGCTCTCATTTTCATGTGGACAGCAGCTTACCTAGTCATTGACAACACTTATAAAATCATCACAATGGCAATGATGGCAACAGACCAAATACAATTTGTTTCAAAGACCATTATCCTAGACAAGCTAATCATGTCGTTAGGAGTTGTCTACTTGATATGTACCCATTGTCAAGAAGCTAGTTACGTTATATCAACATATACGTTAGCCCACTTGGTGGTTTGTGTATTGGTCTTCTTCAAAAGCAAATTATTCAATCATATACAAAAACCAAGCAAAAACACCCTATATGGAATCATAAGCGTATGTAAGGTCGGAATCGTACTTATGCTGGCCAACTTCGTGTCCATTCTAATTATGGGATTGTGTAGATTGGCTGTAGAGCACTATTGGGACATCAAGATGTTCTCGAAGTTATCGTTTTCTATAACAATTTCCTCTTTCCTACTCTTTTTCATCTCACAGATAGGATATGTGTTGTTTCCTATTCTGAAGAGAATCAGAAAAGAGATGCAGGCAGTACTATATGAAAAGATAGACTACATCATGACTATTTTACCGATGATATTCTATATTCTATTCTTTATGATGTATTTCTTTATCATGGCTTGGCTGCCTAAGTATGAGGAATCTCTCAAATTCTTGGCATTTACGGCACCATGCATCTGTTACGAGACACGAGTCGTACTGCTTTACAATACATATTTCAAGAATCTAGGGCAAATAAAAAAACTCTTGTATATTAATGTAATGACAGTACTATGTGCGATAGCATGTTATTACTTTGCCATCAAACAGCACGACATCGACCTCATGGCATTAGGAATATTGATAGCAGAAATCATCAAAGTGCTTGTTATGCAGACATCACTCAACAAAGAATACAACCTACCCTTTAAAAGCATAACCTGGGTAGAACTGTTCAATACGATAGGATTTGTAATAACCTACTATTATTATGGTGTATATAGTGCCATAGCATGGTATCTGTTGGTGATGTGCATACTTGGCGTCACATTCAAGAAAGAAACAAAAAAAATTATCAAATTCATCAAAGAAATCAAATAAATAAGAAACAAAATATGAAAGACGAAGAACTTTACAAAAAAGAAGAGATTAATTCGCAGAAAATCAATATAGATGTTCTGCCATTGCTATCTAAGCTCTATCACAAAAAGCTAGTAGTTATCATTGTAACCATCATTTTTATCATTGTTGGCATCATCAATGCCTTTACTTCCGACAGAGACTACACGGCGAGTGAGGTGGTTGTACCTGAGCAAGAACAAGACATGAAAAGTTCACTGATGAACAGTCTCTCTAGTTTTATGGACCTGTCATCAGTTGCAGGGTCTGACGAAGGAGCTTACAATGTTACCATTTTTCCAGAGATGGCAACCAGTAAACCATTCCTTGCCTCACTATTAAAATGCAATGTCTCTCCATCGCCAAAGAGCAAAATCAGAAAGAAAACAGGTAAGGTAAACATGAGTTTATATGATTATTATACTGACTCCACAAGAATTACGACAACAGAAAAGGTTCTTGGCGGAATCAAGAAGATACTGCATCTTGAGAAAAAAGACTCCATCAGCAACATCAATAAGATAGACTATACTCATTACACCAAGCGACAGGAGGAATTGATAAAGAAAATGTCTTCAAGTGTTGACGTTGTCATCAACAAGAAAACAGGAATTACAACTATATCTTTCACATGTGACGACCCTGCCGTAGCGCAACAAATAGCAGATACCGTAAGTTGCCGTCTTCAAGCAATGGTGATAAATTACAAGACTTTAAAAGCCAAAGAAAAGTTGAAATATTACACCAAAATTTCTGATGAAGCTAGAATACGACTCGTCAAGCTACAAAAGAAATATGCAGCAGCTGCAGACGAAAACTTCTTCGTTGAACTACAAAGTGTAAAGAGCAATATAGACAGAATAGAACAAGATGCTATACTGGCGCAAGAAGCTTATAATACAATAGAGAAACAGCGTATCAGTGCACTTATGGAAGTTCAAGATGCAAAGCCTGTGTTTGTTGTATTGGAGCCTGCCTCTTACCCAAACAAAGCCAACTCTAGCAGGGCTGTAAAAGTTATCATCTACGCATTGCTTGGTTTTATATTAAGTTCTGCTTGGGCTATCTTTGGTTCTCAACTAAGAACAACATGGAAGCAAGACTGGGATGTAATAAAAAGTAACAAATCTACAAAAAATGAAAATAATTAAGATTTTGGGGGGACTTGGAAATCAAATGTTTCAATACGCCTTATATCTGGCAATCAAGGACAGTTACCAAAACGAAAAGGTAAAAATTGATACTTCTTGTTTCAGAGGCTATCCCCTACACAACGGATACGAATTAGATAAACTGTTCTGTATCGAGGCTGATGAAGCTACATTTATGGATAAGCTAAAAATAGCTTATCCATATACTCATTATCATATATGGCAAATACTCCATAAACTAGGAATTAAAAGAGCCACTATGCTTGTGGAAAATGCAGACGAGGGCTATGAAGAAAATGTATTTCACACAGAACACGACTGCTATTATGATGGCTATTGGCAAAATGAGCGCTACTTCAAGTTTATTCGTCCAAAAGTACTTCAAGCATTCAGCCCGAAAGTTATCAGCGAACAGAACCTAAAGTTCTGTGACAAAATAAGACAACACAAATGCGTCTCAATACATATCAGAAGAGGAGATTATGTAAATCACCCCTTATATGGAAACATTTGTGATAAGGCTTACTATCAAAGGGCAATAACTTACATAAAAGAAAAAACTGATTGTTATTATTACATCATATTCAGCAATGACATAAAGTGGTGCGAGGAAAATTTATCAGACTTATTGATGGGGAAAAATGTTGTATTTGTAAACTGGAACAAGGGTAAGGATAGCTATCAAGACATGTATCTTATGAGTAGATGCAACTACAACATCATAGCCAACTCATCATTCTCTTGGTGGGGAGCTTGGCTAAACTATCATGAAGATAAGATTGTTATTTGTCCTACAAAATGGAACAACATTAAGTCCTCCAAATTTGATTTACCACAAAGTTGGATAAAAATTTAATACAAAGAACTATGACAATATCAGTTTTAATGGCTACTTATGCCAAGGAAAATCCTAATTACCTGGATGAATCTATAAAAAGTATTTGGACAGACCAAGAGAGAAAGCCTGACCAAATAGTTTTGGTAGAGGATGGTCTGCTCACACAAGAGCTCTACGAAATTATAAATAAATGGCAATCCATTATAGGAGATAAGTTCACATTATTAGCCAACAACACGAACAAAGGTCTTGCACTTGCTCTCAATGACGGCATAGCGTTGTGTAAAGGAGAACTTATCGCTCGTATGGATAGTGATGACATAGCCATGCCAAACCGTTTTAAAATTCAAGAATCCTATATGAAACAGCATCCAGACGTAGAAATACTCGGCGGTTCCTTAGAGGAGTTCAATGACGAAGGAACTTTACATAAAGTAAGAACCTATCCACAAAACTATACTGCTATCAAAAACAGCATTCACAAAGCCTCTCCTCTAGGGCATCCTACAGTCATGTTTAGGCATTCTTTGTTCAAAAGAGGCTATAGATACAGCAACCAGTTTTTCATTTGCGAGGATGTCGTCCTTTGGTTTGAAGCCTTAGCTGGTGGAATCAAAATAAACAACATTTCTGAAATTGTACTTAAGTTCAGAAGGAATGACTCCATGATGAACAGAAGAGGAAAGAAAAAGGCTTGGAGTGAGTTTTTGGCTTACACATATGGCATTCATATGCTTGATGGTATATTTACCATCAAATACATTTATCCTTGTGCTCGTCTACTATTCAGACTTATGCCTTCATCTATCATTAAGTTCATTTACAACAGCAAATTGCGCAATGTAATCACGCATGCATAAATATGATGAGCCAAATCATGTAGAAGACTATCTATACCCATGATTTGGCTCGTTTTTTCCTAAAAAATATCAGCAAAATATGCATGAGTTAATAAAACCTTCATATCAAATGCTTGCTTCACTATATTCTTCACAGTTTCTTCCAATCTATCAGCCCTCTACTTTGCCTGTCAAACTCGAGGGCTAAAGAGATAACAGGCTTGGAAGATGCAGCATAGGCATCAGCATAATGACGAGAAGAGATTTGATATGAGGCAGAACCTACACCACCATTATCAGACATCTTAAGTTCTAAAATGTAGATATTTTCTGAAGTTTCAACCACCAAATCTATTCTACCTGCAGACATCTGCTGTTCCTCTGAGACCTTAAAGCCACAGAGATAGAAAATATTTTTCAGAATAAAACGGAAATGCTCCTCAAAAACAAAGTTTTCCTTCTTTTGGGTACTGTAAGGAGTGCCAGCAACCAACTGTTTAAGACAAAGTATACTCCTATCAATATTAGCTGCAAGCATCGAAATCTTTAATTCTTGAATAGCATTGCTCACTTGCGAAGATTCCTTATGCAACATAATCGGAAGAATCATACCAAACATCGCATTTCGGACTTCTCGGTTAGGATAACCTAACATATAACTGTTACCTACTACCTTTTTGATTGTAAGATAACCGGACTGATAAAGGAAGAGTTTTGGATCATTCATATTGACATCACTCATTTCCAAATAGTCAGAATCAATCAAACAATTGTCCAGCTCAGGAATCTCGCTGATGAATTTACGCAAGACCTTGAGCAACATTTCGTTGGAACCAGAAGCTATCCAATAAGAATTAAGGCGCAGATTAGCCAAGGCATTACATACACTAAAAGGATTGTAAACACCGACGAGACTACGAGAGAAATGATAGCCATCATAGATAGAACTCATTGTATCCATAAGGGCACTCTTCGTGATAGCATAGTTATCCGCCAATTCTGATAGCTGTTCTGAAAAATAGAACTGAATTTCATCTTTAGTCAAACCGCATATTGTTGCGTACTCATTACGAAAGCTAACATTAGTTAATGTATTAAGCATACTAAACAAACTGATTTGGGTAAACTTAGTAATGCCAGTAATAAAGACGCACTTGATGCAGTAACCATAGTCTTTTAACCCTGTAAAGAAGTTACGATATATCTCACGGCATGCATCATGATGATTGGTTTCATAGGTATGCTGCAAAGGAATATCATACTCATCTACGATAATGGCTATCTGTACTCCTGCCTGTTCGTATGCTCTCTGAATGATACCATTTAAACGATTACCTAAAGACTGCTCATCCGGATTTCTGCCATATATCTTCTCGTATGAAGACAATACATTGTTCAAATATTCTGTAAGCGTCTGTGCAGAAGAACCACCCAAACTCATACTGAAATAGATAACAGGACGTTTTACCCACTCCGATTCAAGTTCCATAATTTTGAGACCTTCAAAGAGTTCCTTTCTACCCTCAAAATAACACTTAAGGGTAGAGCACAAAAGAGACTTACCGAAACGGCGTGGACGGCTCAGGTAATTGTATTTAGTACCATTAGCCAGTTTCCAAACCATATCAGTCTTATCAGCATAGATATAATGATCTCTACGCATCTCTTCAAAATCCTGTATGCCTAAAGGCAATTTTCTATTCAGTTGCGTCATATTGTCTCATTTTTCTGCAAATATACTCCTTTTATATGAAACAGCCAAACAATTTTTATGTTTTATACAATATTCACGTACCTTTTCAGTTTATATAATAAAATGAAGATATAAATATGTTAACAGAAATATTACCAATCATAGGAGCATTCATACTGAGTATGACATGTGGTGTGTTTTTCATTCCATCAGTGCTGAAATTCTGCAAGAAAAAAAAGTTGTATGATATTCCAACCCTAAGAAAAGTGCATAGCGCACCTATACCACGATTGGGTGGCATTGCATTCATACCAAGCATGATGATTTCAGCTGTGGCTGTATTGCTTATCATAGCAACAAATAATATTCAAGAAAAAATCTCTCTCAGTATGTGGAGCGTAGGTTTTATCTTGAGTCTGTCGATTATCTACTCTGTAGGAATCATTGACGATTTAATCGGTCTTAATGCTAAAGTGAAATTTGTCGCTCAAATTCTCGCTGCCAGCATCATGCCTTTCTGTGGACTTCAGATTAATGATCTTTACGGACTGTTTGGAATTTACGAAATACCTTCGGTTGTTGGTATACCTCTAACCATCCTTGTATTTGTGTTCATTGACAATGCACTCAATCTGATAGATGGCATAGATGGATTGGCAACAAGTCTCTCCATCATAGCTCTGCTGGGTTTCTTTTATTGCTTCATACCATACGACTTGATTGCTTATGAAGTAATGATTGCAGGATTGTTAGGCGTTCTGGTTGTATACCTGTATTTTAACATGTATGGGAAAGTAGAAAAAGGAACCAAGATATTCATGGGTGATTCGGGCAGCTTAACGTTGGGATTCTTTTTGGCATTTCTATTTGTCAAAGCAATTGCTGTAAATCCGAACGTGATGCCAATGTCTCCAAAACGCGTTCTGATAGCATATAGTCTGCTCATCATTCCAACATTTGATGTCGTAAGGGTTGTGCTTCATCGCATCAGAAACAGAAAACCAATCTTTGATGCAGACAAATGCCATATACATCACAAGTTCCTGGCTATGGGATATAACCAGCACTATACATTATTCATTATTATCCTACTAGCCCTAGCATTCATTGGAACCAACGTAATACTAGGTAATATGAGTGTAGGATTAACAGGAATATTACTTATCGATATAGCCCTCTATACAATGCTACACATCGGTATCAATCAAAAAATCAATCTAAAGAAAAAGTAGAGAAATGACCAAACAAAACAAAACAGAAACCAAGAATAGAAACAACAGAATGGAGCGTTTCGTAAAACGTTCCACAGATATTCTTGTTTCTGTACCTTGTCTAGTTCTATTCTCTCCCCTATTTGTCATTATCTCCCTAGCTATCAAATGGGAAGACGGATTACCAATCATCTACAAGCAAGAACGTATAGGTTTGCACGGGAAACCTTTCAACATCTATAAGTTCAGATCGATGAAGGCAGATGCAGAAAAAGATGGTCCAATTCTACTGGAGATTGAGGGCGACACGCGACTCACACGTGTGGGAAAATTCATTAGGGCCCACCATTTGGACGAACTTCCACAATTGTGGAACATCGTAAAAGGCGATATGTCATTAGTCGGTCCCCGCCCGGAACGGAAATACTACATCGACCAAATCATCAAGCATGATCCTCGCTATACTTATCTGTATCAGATCCGACCGGGTGCTACTTCTTATGCCACCCTGTATAACGGATATACGGATACAATGCCAAAGATGTTGAGAAGACTGAGTCTTGACCTCTACTACCTGGAGCACAGATCCTGGTGGTTTGATACCAAGATTCTGTTCAAAACTATGATGAACATCCTGTTTGGCAAAATATTTTAGACATCGAACGCTGTGAAAGGGAAAAAGACGGTTTCGTGACAGTTTTTCCGTTTCACAGCTTTTTATTTGGCATTATTTATATAAAAGTCTGTTTTCTCGTACAAACAGAAAAGACTCCGCAAAGGTTTTTAAAACTTTTTTTAAGTTGATGGTAAATTTGTTGCCATTTTATTTTTTTGTTTCATTTTTTTTTAGTACCTTTGCAAACGTTATCCTGAATACAATCTTTTTACCTTAAAGAAAACTAATACCTATTGAATGTAGAGCAGTTGTCTGAGAAGATAGCTGCTCTTGTCTTTTTTATACCTCCACATATAATAAAAACCAGAAAACATCCGTTTTTATTTAAAGAAACAAGTTTTATCACTTGGTATAAATCATCACATAAGAAATAATGGAAACAGAAGTAAAGAAGATACCTTATCTCGACCTGAAGGCTATCAATGAGCCTTACGAGAAGGAGATAAAGGATGCTATCAACAAGGTGGTCAACAGCGGATGGTATCTGCAAGGCGAAGCCGTAAAGAAGTTTGAGAAATCGTATGCACAGTTTATCGGTACAGAATACTGCATCAGCTGCGCTAATGGGACGGATGCGCTCAAGCTGATGCTGATGGGCGAACTGGCTATAGGAAATCTGCAGAAAGGTGATGAAGTGATTGTGCCTGCCAACACTTATTTCGCTACCGTACTTGCCATCAGCAGCGTTGGACTGACACCTGTATTGGTGGATGCCAATATCGATACATTACAGATAGATGACCGGCTGATAGAAGACAAAATCAGCCCAAAGACAAAAGCCATCATGATTGTTCATCTTTATGGTAAACTGGCATGGACTCCGAAGATTGCTGAAATCTGCAAGAAGCATCATCTCTTGCTTTTTGAAGACAATGCACAGGGATTCGGATGCTCAACTACTCTATCCGATGCCTCTCAGAATACTTCAGAACCACTAGCGAAAAGAAGATATACCGGAAATCTTTCGGATGCTGCCGCCCATAGTTTTTATCCTAGCAAGAATCTGGGAGCATTGGGAGATGCGGGAGCTGTAACTACCAACAACAAGGATTTGGCTGAAGCCATTATGGCTCTACATGAATATGGAAAGATAGAAGACGGCATCTTCAGATATCAGGGCGTAAACTCGCGCATGGATGAGATTCAAGCTGCTGTACTGAATGTGAAACTGCAATATCCTGAAAACGAACAGAAAGCGAGACACAGACAGATACAGCTATACCTGGAACATCTGGATGACGATATCAAGGACAGATGCATCGCTGCGAAACTCATCTCTCCTGCTCATGAAAATGTTTTCCACGTCTTCCCTTTCCTTACCCGGAAACGAGACCAACTGAAAGCATTTCTGGCAGAGAATGGGGTCGGCACAAAGATTCATTACTTCCGCCCACCCTATCTACAGCCATGTTATCCGGAAATGAATCATCTGGAATTTCCGGTAGCCAAGAAAATAGCTGACGAAGAACTGAGTCTGCCTTGCAACTCATCGCTCAACGATGAAGATATCATCAGAGTAAGCAAACTCATCAACCAGTTCTTGGTTTAAAGGTACTGCACCTTGGCACCGATAGAAAGGCCGAAGACATCCCAGAAACCGGCATTGCCATTACGGTAGAAACGCATAAAGTAGATATCCGTTGTACCCAACTCATAGAAGAACGTAATACTCTTGATACGCTTACGTTTATTGTGCGGAATATCATACTTAAAACGTTCACCCAAGGCGATATTAGGACGAACTCTAGTAGAGAACGGATAGTAGCCGCTTTCATACTTGGTAGGCTGCTTTGTCCAGAAATCATGTCCGAACACCGTATTGAAATACAGGCTGCACTCCAGCGGTTCAAACCACCAGCCCTTACCGATATTACGACGCCAAGGAATGAAATTTTCCTTGAGCGTCATGGTAAACTTCTCATCGTCAGAACTGAACTTCGGGATATAGCCAAACAAGAGCTGCGTTTCCCACTGGCGACGCTTACCATATTCCCATCCGATACCCAGCGAAATGATACCCATATTGCCACAGGTCTGAATGATGCCACTAGTAGGTATCAGCAAATCCCAATGCTTACGGTAGCGCATGACGCGGCGGTCATATCGGGTCAGTTTGCCATCCGCCAACACCAGAGTATCATGAACGATACTATCCTTCTGTTCCAACTCCTCACTTTTCCCAGTAACCTCATCGGCTGCATGAACCTGTACAGAACCTGCAGCAAGCAAAGCTCCCAGAATGAATATATGCTTAAAACTCAATAATTTCATAACGATAACCTTTTGGAGTAATGGTGAATATATAGTACTGATGCTTAGCGGCATTGGCCACCTGATAATAGATAATTCCATCGCCATAAATGTCATTTTGCTCGGTATGATGACCATGACCGTAAAGACAGCACATCAAACCTGGGAACTGATGCGTATAAAAATTGAAGACCTTAGCTACATTATTATTAAACTGCTCTGAATAAGGGGCAGCATGCATACAGACAATGGTACGCGAAAAGTCATCTGCATCTGACTTAACCTGCTCTTCCATGAAATCGAAATTAGGTACAGGGCGGGAATAGTCAAACTCAATAGCATTGGTATTGAGACAGACAAACTTTACCTTGCCGGCAATGAAACTGAAATCCGGATTTCCAAAGATTTTCTCATAAGCCTGGTTACCTGTTCCCAAACAGTCATGATTACCCAGCAGAGCCACGTATGGAATCTTCAGTTTCTGAAGATAGTCACGGGTCCACTGGAACTCACGGGTAGCACCAAAGTCGGTAAGGTCTCCACAATGAATCACGAAATCGAGGGAATCACTGCGGCGATTGATATCATTAACCTCACTCTTCAAATCATCCAACCACTGGTGCGAATCACTGATCATAGCAAAACGGATTGTATCTTTCGACTTTACCGCAGCCTCAATCTTCTGAATATTGGTAACATTCAAGTTTCTTGCCCCATCGATTTGCACATCATACGGATGAACATCGAAGACTGTATCGCAGGATGCCATCATACAGAGACAACAAACAGACAGGATATAGGAAATAATTTTATGCATTCTTGTCTTATTAATCATTAAAACTCCTTTTTATAACTCTGAAATACTACTTTTTCTTCTTTTTCAACCTTGCATAGAAATTCTGCAAACGACCTGGCTGACAACCGGCATCGAGCAGTTTCTTCAAATCACGATAGGCTTCGTCTTTTCTTCCTAGCTGAATCAGAATGTCAACATGATTGAAAGCAAAATCCTCGTTACCGGCATCCAGTTCCATCGCCTTGGCGTAATCAAACTCAGCCAGTTCAAGCATTCCCCTCTCCTTCTCCATGCCACCTCTTGCAGCATAAGCCATCGCACTGTCAGGGTATTGCTCTATCAGGCTATTGATGCCGTCGTATGCCTCGGTATAATGCTTATCTTTCTCATTGAGCAAAGCCAGACCGAGTTGCGCCTGGAAATTGCCAGGAACAAGTACCAGAAGATTCTGATAATCTAGACGCGCAAAGTTATAACGGAGCAACTTCTCATTGACAAAGGCACGATAGAACAAACCGGCGATACTGGTATTGTTCAGAAAGAGTACCTTATCAAGATCATCCTTGGCATATTGCCATTGCTCCAACTGGATATTCCATGCAGCCTTTTTCAGTCGCAGATCGATGCTGTCGGGATGATATGCAAGCACTTCTGTAGCCTTGGAGAGTGAATCGCGCAAGGCTTTATTCTGAGCAGCACGTACCTTGTCGGCATCTACGCTCTGCGCAGATACAGATAAAGAAACCATCGATGCCAATAATAATGTATAATAACTTTTCATGGTGCAAAGTTAAGAAGACTTTCGCAAACTGCCAAATAAAAAACTATAAAACTTATTTGAGTTTACAAAAAGAACTAAAATTCAGAAAGACAGGACAATCAACAAGAAAAGCCTTAAGAGAAGGAAACACTCCTCCTAAGGCTTTTATCTATAAAGCGCCTGGATAGACTAATTCACCCAGCGCCGAGAAATCCATTTACAGATTAAGCATTCTTAATCCAGTTAACGATCCACTCGCCAACCTCTGTTGTGCCATAGTGAGCACCGCCCTCTACCTGAATCTCAGGAGTGCGGACATTGGCATCGAGAGAAGCATCTACTGCCTTGCGAATCAAGGCACCCTCCTCGTTCAAACCGAAGTGCTCCAACAACATGGCTGCAGAAAGAATCTGAGCTACAGGGTTAGCCAGGTTCTTGCCTGCTGCCTGTGGCCATGAACCATGAACAGGCTCGAACAATGGTGTGTGCTCACCGAGAGAGCTGGATGGCTGCAAGCCCATAGAACCGGTGATGCAAGAAGTCTCATCGGTCAGGATATCGCCGAAGGTATTCTCTGTAACGATGACATCGAAGAATGTAGGCTCTGTCAACACGCGCATAGAAGCGTTGTCGATGAACATATAATCGGTGTTTACCTCAGGATACTGTGGCTCCATCTCCTTGGCAATCTGGCGCCAGAGACGAGAAGATGCCAATACGTTTGCCTTATCTACTACTGTCAAGTGCTTGTTGCGCTTCATGGCAAACTCGAAAGCTACCTTCAAAATGCGCTCAATCTCAGGACGGGTATAGATATCTGTATCGTATGCCTTGTCGTTATCCTGATACTTCTCACCGAAGTACATACCACCAGTCAACTCGCGGATTACTACGAAGTCAGCTCCCTTCAGGAGTTCATCCTTCAATGGTGACTTGTGGAGCAGGCAATCGAATGTAGCCACTGGGCGGACATTGGCGAAGAGGCCCAACTTCTTACGCATAGCGAGCAAACCCTGCTCAGGACGAACCTTGGCTGTAGGGTTGTTGTCGAAACGTGGGTCGCCAACGGCTGCGAAGAGCACAGCATCAGCATCCATACAAGTTTTGAAGGTCTCCTCTGGGAATGGGTCACCTACCTCATCGATAGCGTGAGCGCCGCAGATAGCCTCGTTGTAAGTAAACTCGTGGTTGAACTTCTCTGCAATGGCCTGCATAACTGCTACGCCCTGCTTCATAATCTCTGGTCCGATACCATCACCGGCGAGAACTGCAATGTTTAATTTCATTTCTATTTAATTTTTAATTGTTTATTTTTTGAATGATTAAAGCTTTTGCCCTTACAGGGCGCATTGCTAAATGCTACCTTATACCCAGGGTGTTACCCTGGGCTAGGAGCTTCTGCCCCTTCAGGGCGTGCTGCTGAATAGAAACCTTCGGAGATGTTTGCATAACCTTCGGAGATATTTTCATAACCTTCGGAGATATTTTCGTAACCTTCGGAGATATTATTCCATATCCAGATTTCGAGGCGATACAGCCTGTTCGTCGCTCTTATCTGCCTCATACATATTAATCATCTTCAGCGTTGCCTTGATAGCTGCTTCTGTCTGGTCAGCATCCAAGCCTCGGGTGCGCCAGATACGGTCACCTTCACGCCAGGTAATGACGGTCTGAACGAGGGCATCTGTACGGCCACCAGGTGGGATGGTTACCTGATAGTTGTCGAGCTTAGGGAAGGTCTTGCCGAGCTTCACCTTGTAGATGTTGCGGAGGGCTTTTACGAAGGCATCATACTGACCATCACCGGAGCTCTGGTCTTCATACTCCTTGCCATCGATTTCTACCTTTACACTGGCTATTGGCTTCAAACCGTATGAGGTTGATACCATGTAACTTACCAGTTTTACCTTATCCTCTGGAGCTCCATGCTTCAATACATCGCTCACGATGTATGGCAGATCGTCCTGGGTTACCAGTTCCTTGCGGTCGCCGAGTTCGGTGATTCGCTTGGTTACGGCCTTAGTCTGCTCTGGAGTCAACTCCAATCCCAGCTCGTTGAGATTCTGGATGATGTTCGCCTTACCGGAATTCTTACCCAACGCATATTCACGATGTCGGCCGAAACGCTCTGGTACCAAGTCGTTACAATAAAGCTTATCCTTGTTATCACCATCGGCATGCACACCAGCCACCTGGGTGAAGACATTGTCTCCTACTACCGGTGTATTCGGAGCCACGGCGATGCCACTATATCCTTCTACCAATCGGGAGATATCGTTCAACCGGTCCTCCTTGATGTTGGTCTTTGCCTCAAACATATCCTTCAGAATCACCTGAACACTCGCCAATGGTGCGTTACCACAGCGCTCGCCCAGGCCATTCACTGTAACATGGAGACCTTTTGCACCGCTTAATACGGCAGCCAGAGAGTTGCTCACCGCCAAATCGTAGTCGTTATGAGCATGAAAATCGAAGTGAGAATTCGGATAACGGCGAACCATCTGTCGCATATACTCCACACACTGCAATGGGTTCAGAATACCCAACGTATCAGGTAGGAGGAATCGCTTGATAGGCAGTTTCACCAGCTCATCCATCATCATGAAGAGATAGTCACGGCTGTCGCGCATACCACTCGACCAGTCCTCCAGGTAGAGATTCACGGTGAATCCCTTGCTCAAAGCATAATCGATGGTCTGCTTGATATGAGCGAGATGCTCTTCAGGCGACATCTTGAGCTGCTGGGTACAGTGCTTATAGCTACCCTTAGCCAAGAGGTTGATGACATGACCACCGCATTCGGCTATCCAATCCACACTCTTGTTGTTATCCACGAATCCCAATACCTCAACGGAATCCAATTTACCTATGGTCTTGGCATAACGGCAAATTCGAGCGACAGCATCCTTTTCGCCTTCCGACACACGCGCTGAAGCCACCTCAATGCGATCAACATTGATATCATGCAACAGCATTCTTGCTATCATCAATTTCTCGTGAGGAAGGAAACTGACACCATTGGTCTGCTCGCCGTCGCGCAACGTGCAATCCATGATTTCAATCTCCTTGAAGCGGGAATTATCTCTCTTTGCGTTAACGTTCATCTTATTATTAATGTTAAGTGTTAAATGTTAAGTGTTAAATGAGGCATACGCCCTATCAACCTGCGTTTTACCCTACAAGTTAACAATTAACACTTAACATTCAACATTACCTATTTATTCTTCTCTTCCCAAGCCTCAACCTTGTCGCGGTTCTGAACGAGGAAATCTACATCGTCCAAACCGTTCTCCAGACAGTGCTTCTTGTAGCCATTGATTTCAAAGTGCTCGCTCTTGCCGGTAGCAAGATTGGTCACGGTCTGGTTAGGAAGATCTACCTTCACCTCTGTCTTGTGATCCTTGTCAATGCTCTCAAAGAGCTCCTTCAGGAATTCCTCGCTTACCACTACTGGCAATACGAGGTTGTTCAGCTCGTTGTTCTTGTGGATATCAGCAAAGAAAGAACTGATAACCACACGGAAGCCTGCACCTGCGATAGCCCAGGCTGCGTGCTCACGGGAAGAACCGGAGCCGAAGTTCTTACCAGCTACGAGGATGACGCCACTGTAAGAAGGGTCGTTCATCACGAAGTCTGGCTTTGGAGTTCCGTCGGCATTATAACGCCAGTCGCGGAAGAGGTTGTCGCCCATACCCTCCTTGTCGATAGCCTTGAGGAAGCGGGCTGGTATAATCTGGTCTGTATCTACATTCTCCAAAGGAAGAGGAATGCAGCTTGATGTAATTACATTGAATTTCTGTTTCATCGTTGTTGTAATGTTTAATTTTTAATGTTTAGTGTTTACTTGATTGAATCGTGATTGATAGTTATAAGGCGAAGCCCAACTAATCACTAATCACTAATCATTAATCACTATTTACATAAACTCTCTTGGGTCTGTAATCTTACCTGTGATAGCGGCAGCGGCAGCTACGTATGGACTGGCAAGGATTGTGCGGGAACCTGGTCCCTGACGACCCTCGAAGTTACGGTTAGATGTACTTACAGAGTACTTGCCTGCAGGAATCTTATCATCGTTCATTGCCAAGCAGGCAGAGCATCCTGGCTGACGGATTTCGAAGCCGGCAGCCTCTACAATCTTATCAATTCCCTCTTCACGTATCTGCTTATCAACCAGCCATGAACCTGGTACAAGCCAAGCTGTTACGCCCTCTGCTTTCTTCTTTCCTTTAACCAAAGAAGCAAAAGCACGGAAGTCTTCGATACGGCCATTGGTACATGCGCCCAGGAATACATAATCGATAGGATGACCCTCGAGTTTCTCGCCTGGCTGGAAGCCCATGTAGTTGAGGCTCTTCTTGAAACCAGCCTGTTCTTCCTCAAGAATCTCATCGAGTGTTGGGATGCTTTCGGTAATGCCAATACCCATACCTGGGTTGGTACCATAGGTGATACGTGGTTCGATATCCTTGGCGTCGAAAGTCAACTCCTTGTCGAAGACAGCATCATCGCCACTCTTCAAGGTCTTCCAGTAAGCCACAGCCTTGTCCCACTCTTCACCCTTAGGTGCATATTCACGACCCTTGATGTACTCGAATGTTGTCTCATCAGGAGCTACGAAACCACCACGGGCACCCATCTCGATAGAAAGGTTACAGAGGGTAAGACGACCTTCCATTGACATATCCTTCACTACATCACCACTGTACTCAACGAAGTAACCGGTAGCACCAGAAGTAGTGAGCTGGCTCATCAGATAGAGCGCAACGTCCTTGGCTGTAACACCCTTGCTGAGTTTTCCGTTGATGCTGATACGCATAGACTTTGGCTTGCTCTGGAGAATACACTGTGAAGCCATCACCATCTCAACCTCAGAAGTACCGATACCGAAGGCTACGGCACCCATAGCACCATGGGTAGAAGTATGAGAGTCACCACAAACTATGGTCATACCAGGAAGAGAAAGACCCTTCTCAGGACCAACCACATGGATGATACCATTGTCCTTGGTGTTCATGGCAAAGTGGGTTACACCGAAATCAGCGGTGTTCTTTGCCAAGGTATCTACCTGTTTCTTTGAGATAGGATCCTCGATAGGTTTGTCCTGATCGTGGGTTGGAGTATTATGGTCAGGCATACAGAAAATCTGGTCTGGACGGAACATCTTGAGTCCGCGTGCTCGCATACCTGCGAATGCCTGAGGTGATGTTACTTCGTGACAGTAGAGACGGTCGATGTAAAGCTGAGTAGGACCGTCCGGAACAATCTGGACAACGTGCTTGTCCCAAATCTTGTCGAATAATGTATTCATTATGTTATTGATTAATTATTATTTATTATTGATTAATTACAAGGCGAGAACATTCTAGCTACAGAACTTTTAAGCTACAGAACTTTTATCTTACCTTGAACTTGTTGATACAATCAATGTAAGCCTCAACAGAAGCTGTAACGATGTCGGTATCTGCACCGAAGCCATAATAAACATGACCATCGTATTCCACCTGCATGTGAACCTTGCCCACATCGTCAGAGCCCTTGTCAATTGCCTGGATAGTGAACTCCTTGAGATTCATCTCCTTTGTAATGATTTTCTTGAGAGCATTGATAGCAGCATCTACCGGACCGTTACCAGATGATGCAGCCTCAAACTTCTGACCTGCAATATCAAGTCCGATACTTGCCACGCTCTTCACGCCCTTACCTGTAGTAACCTGCAACCAGTCGAGCTGAACGCCATGCTTGTCAGCAGAATCAGCACCGGCAAGCATCAATACATCCTCATCGGTAACTTCCTTCTTTTTATCAGCCAGTTGGAGGAACTTCTTGTAAATCTTGTCGAGTTTCTCCTCATCATTAATCTCTACACCATTGACATGAAGACGGTACTTCAATGCTGCACGACCAGAACGAGCTGTCAGAACGATAGCATTGTCATCCAATCCAACTTCCTTAGGATCAATGATTTCGTAAGTCTGAACATTCTTCAAGACGCCATCCTGATGGATACCGGAAGAATGAGCAAATGCATTGCGACCCACGATAGCCTTGTTAGGCTGGACAGGCATATTCATCAGGCTGCTCACCATGCGTGAGGTAGGAATAATCTTGGTGGTATTGATGTTGGTATCAATATTGATATGCTTGTGACACTTCAGAATCATAGCAATCTCTTCGAGCGAAGTATTACCTGCACGCTCACCGATACCATTGATGGTAACCTCTACCTGACGTGCACCATTCAATACCCCCTGCAGAGAATTGGCAGTTGCCATACCGAGGTCGTTATGGCAGTGAGTAGAAAGGCGTGCCTTATCAATGCCATCAACATGTTCCATGAGATACTTGATTTTGTCACCATATTCATCAGGCAGACAATAACCTGTTGTATCAGGAATGTTCACTACAGTTGCACCCGCCTTGACAACAGCCTCAACGACACGAGCCAGATACTCATTATCGGTACGGCCTGCATCCTCAGCATAGAACTCAACGTCCTCAACATACTTTTTGGCATATTTGACTGCAGCTACAGCGCGTTCGATGATTTCCTCACGGGTAGAATTGAACTTATACTTGATATGACTATCGCTGGTACCGATACCGGTATGGATTCTCTTATGCTTAGCATACTGCAAAGCCTCAGCAGCACAATCAATATCCTTTTCTACGGCACGGGTAAGTGCACAAATAGTTGGCCAGGTTACAGCCTTAGAGATTTCTACCACTGAATTGAAGTCACCCGGACTTGATATTGGAAATCCAGCCTCAATTACATCCACGCCCAACTGCTCCAGTTGCTTTGCCACCTGAATCTTCTCAACTGTGTTCAACTGACATCCCGGAACCTGTTCGCCATCGCGGAGGGTCGTGTCGAAAATGTATAATCTGTCACTCATATCTTTAAAATTTTAAATTTACACCTTATTAATATATAAGAGCCTCATATTCTGAACGCACACGCTTAAATCGCAATCCATGCAGAAGTATCAGATAAAGTAAAAAGCCTTCCCCCACTCCATAGACGGAAGTGTAGAAAGGCTTTTAATATCTTATGCGATGAACTATACGCACACCTTATCACTTCCGCCCACAAACTGCAGTCGAAGTCGAATAATAATGCTTGTAATGTTCAACGATGTTGTTCTCATATCTATCTCATTATGTTATATTCTTAAATTCGCATGCAAAGGTAACACTTTTATTTGATACCGGCAAACAATTTATAACTTTTTTAATAGAAATGATAACAAATTTCTATATTCTTATAGTTTTTTCACCCAAAAACGTTAATTCTGTGCAAGAATTTGGCGAAAAAGCCAGTTTTTGAGTGAAAAACCAACAAACTCAAACCTTAGAAAGGCAGATTCTCTGCAGGCGGCGGTGGGAGCGG
>ENA-OPSM01000067-OPSM01000067.1-human-gut-metagenome-genome-assembly--contig:-NODE-67-length-38376-cov-5.498343_pt1 | contig 38376 bp, 38 predicted proteins | sample MGYA00241457_ERZ501906 | MGnify/ENA primary metagenome ERZ501906 (study PRJEB25962, sample SAMEA2042451) | human gut metagenome | biome: human gut; feature: human-associated habitat; material: faeces...
TTTTATTCCGCATTGCGAAGCTATATGCGTATCCCCACTAAATTTCTACTGACCCAATCAAATTTTGATAATCACACCAAAATTAGCCACGAATCCGTCGAGAGGTGCATAAATATCACGGAAAACGGGATTTGTGACGCTGCCGGTATAGATGGTGTCAAATCTTGTCTGGCGGCGGTCGGTGAAGTTCTCAAAGTTTGCATACACTGAGAATTTCTCCCAAATTTTCTGTACCATAAGGCCCATTGTCACATATCCTTTGCCATACATTCCATCGGTGAGTCGCTGACGGCTGGTATAGTAAAGTTCGTAGCCTATACGCCATGAATCCTCAACCTCATACATAAGCACTGAATTGAGACGGTGTTTAGGCGTCAGCGTCTTATCGTAGGTGTGACCGTCCTCTCTTACACGGGCATGGTTGAATGTATACCCGAGAAACAGGCTGAAGTCTGAATACTTGACTTTCAGATTTGTCTCTGCGCCAAGGCTGCGCATGTTTCCGTTGATATTGAAGAACTGGTAAAGCCCGTTGTGCAGGGGTCTCAGTTCAAGCGGGTGTCTCAGATAAGTGAAGAAGAAGAGCTGGTTAGCTGTGAAAATGACTCTGCCGTCCGCGATGCTTGTGCGGTAATTCACATCGGCCTGAGCCCCATAGCTTCGCTCTATGCTATTGACATCTTTGTCCACAGGGAGAATGTTTGCGAATTGAAGACGTTCGCTTTCCTCAGAGAATATTGTGGGTGGCTTATAGCCGAATCCTCCACCAATACGGGTCGAGAATTTGTCTGACAGTTTGAAAAGTGCCGATATGCGTGGAAGGACTATAAATCCATAGTCTTTGACATAATCGCCACGGAGTCCGGCTTCAAGAATCACCCGGTCAGATACGTTTGTGGTGTTGTTCACAAATATGCCATAGGTGTCGAGTGAATAGTCTCGGTCAAGATTGTTTGTGATTCTCTTTTCGTTGAACCGTTCGGTCCATACATTACCACCGACAATCCATTCAGAGATTTCTCCCGAATTAACGTATGAGATTTCACTGAATGTTGACCACTGGTCTCCATTAAAATTATATGTAGGAATGGTGATGTCTCGTTTGTAGAGTGTCGCGCTGTTCTTTACGTTAAGGCTGCTCTGATCATCAAATCTGTGCTTGAATGAGATTCGCGAGGAATAACGCTGTGATTTGTTCCGCTCAAAATATGGATGTTCCTCTGAATATCCGTGGCGTATGTATTCCATATCGCCTCCAAGACGGCTCTCGACCATTGACTCCAGTCCTATATTAAGGTTGGTGCTCTCTGTAAAGTACAGGAAAAGAGTGGGATTTACAGTAAACCTATCAAATTGAGGTATGGCAGTGAATCCCACATGCGAGGGATCATAAGCCCAGTTCCGATTGTAGGATGCGAAGACTGTGGTGCCGACTTTGCCAAAACGCTGTCCGAAGAAAGTGTTGACATCCAGCCCTTTTGCTGTTGTCCCGTTAAGCTGTATCTGAAAATCACGCTTTTCTGTGGGGGTCTTGGTTACAAGATTGACAAGACCTGCGATGGCGCCACCGCCATAGAGGGTACTTGAAGATCCTTTTATAATCTCGACCTGTCTCAGGTCAAGGGGCGGAGTCTGTAACATTCCGAGACCGGCAGCAGCTCCGGAAAAAACGGGAAAACCGTCACGGAGAATTTGGGTGTATTTACCGTCAAGACCCTGTATTTTTATCATGGCGTTGCCGGAGATGGCCGAAGTCTGCTGTGTCTGTATGCCAGTGCTTTCGCTGAGCAGCATTCTTATATCACCGGGCTTCATGACATTTTTTTCTTCAAGTTCCTCTGAACCGATAAATTCCACACGCGTCGGAATATCCCTGAAAGTGCGGGTGCCTCGGGTTGCAGAGATAACAACCTCTTCCAGCTCGTTGTCTTCGCCCTCTTCAAGTGTAATTGTTACATAGGGTTCGCCATCAGACAAAGGAAACACATAACTCTTTTCCTCTGTCTCATATCCAAGATAGCTGAACCTGATGGTTTGTGGACCATCGGGGATACCTGTGATTTCCACGAAACCGTCCTTGTCGGCTACATTTCCCAGTTGTGTCCCCTCCACAGTTGCGGACGCTCCTATTAGCGGTTCGCCGCTGTCTCCGTCTATGATTTTTGCCTTAAATGTGTTAAGCGCGGCTGCTGTCTGTGACAGAGATATTATCCATAAGAATATTAGTATTATAAAATGTCTCATTAAATTGTGTCCTTAATTATTGATGATGATTGAATAATAGATGCCGACGCCGATGAAGAGAATGGCCACGATGCGGTTGAACTGTTCTTCACTACAGCCTTGACAAGCGAAGCAAACTTCTGGTTGCAAGCGCATGCGCTTACCAACACTTTGATCTGTTTCATAATTTTTGTGCCTCCTCTTAACTCTCCCCGAGGGATGAGAACCGTAACAAGGCTTGGGTTGTATTATTAATAATATTTACAATTCGCAAAACAACGAACGTATAAGTTTTAAGAAAACCCTCGAAACTAATGACGAGGGTACAATTGGATTAAAGAGTGTGTTTGAGGATAAAGTGATTTACTTGCAGCAATCCTCCTTCTTCTCGCACAATTCCATGTTAAAGAACTCAGAGAAGAGCTGCTGAGCATACGCCCAGTTCTCACGGTTCATGCAATACTTCACTTTAGGCGTTTCAATCTCACCCTGTATTAATCCTGCATCCTTCAATGCTGACAAATGCTGACTTACAGTAATGATAAATAATAACTATTTTTAAAACCAAAAAGGAATGTAAGCAATTATCAATAGAAAATAAAATGAATAAAATCAATATACCAAAATCATATTCTGGTTCATATAATTGGTATTATGAGCAAGATACATTAAGATTCGCATTTAACAAGATAGAATTTAGTTTTATAGCTATAGCAAAACATTGGAAGCATGTAAATAGTGAAGGATGGGAAATATATGAAAATCAATACCATTTACATTGTACTATAACATTTGAAAAAAAACATGATGAACTTAAAGAAATAGCTGATATATGTTTAAGACTTCGATATACAAATATGTGGAGAGATGCAGATATAGAAGAGTTCATGTCAAATTATGCAAATATTACAGTAAGTTCATCTTATGAAGAAGAAGTCATGATAGATTGTTATTAGTACCTGAAATGAAAATAAATATTCAAGCCTGCAAAGGAATTTATAAAGGAAGTGAGTAAACAGAAGGAATAAAAAAAGCCTCCGGCGGGGTGACTGCCGGGGGCTTCGTGCATCTGCATGTTATATGTCAGACAGTAGCGTATTTATCAAGTTCTTTTATCCGCTTGACGATAAGGTCTAAGCGTTTTTTGGTAAGAGGGGTGAGTGTGTCCGGATTCTTGCCATCGAAGTCATCACCATAGATAAGTGCGTCCACTCCTATACCGTGATTGTAGTTTTCACGGATGCAGTTACGGAGTGTCCAGAGATTATCGAGATTCACCCAGTCGGCTGTGCGGTTTTTGATTTTACGGAACAGCACAATGGCCGAGCGCAGATAGTGTCCTACATGGTCGTAATCATGAAAAACACGTTCGCCCAGGTAATATATATCTATGTCCTGGTTCTCTTCATCCTCGACCACCTGGCAGAGGAAGAACGGGATATTCTTCAGGTTATCCCAATCAATGTAATCAGTAGGTTTCATAATATATAAGGTTTAATTAAAGCCATAATCAGAAGAGAAAAAGTCAAGGTATTTAGGATTCTGACCTGTAAGATGTTCAGACAGAACCTTACCTTCAGCCAGGCACTCCTGCAACAGGCGGAACAGTACAATCTTCAGGTTTTCACCTTTTTTGTGATAGAAGATATAGTTGACAGACCACACGCCATCATAATAAGTTATGTCAAACTTATTAGGCTTCAGTTCGACCAGTCCGTCAATGAACGCCATCAGTTCATCTACCTGCCAGTCATAAAGGGCTGTAAGAACCTTTGCAATATCATCGTTGCCGGTAACTGCATCCCATCTGTCCTCCAGAGCCAGCCGGATAAGGCTTTTCTCTCTGCTGTCCGTCTCTATGATATGGGAGGCAACAAAACAGCCGCCAAGACCTGAGACAGCATCAGGATGGGTATATGTAACGGTGACAAAAGTAGTACCCATCACATTCTCTATTTTATCAATAACAGCCTTTTTATCTTTGCCCAAGCCTGTGGCTGTGGCAGAAACGAATACGGTATCACCCTGTTTCATATAATATAAGATTTAGATTAGTCGTTTATAAATTCTTTCTTTATCGTCTGTATGGTAGAAACAGCCCTGCCGGTCAGTTTCGCCACATTGCGTATGGAGTAGCCTTTCTTCAGGAGAGAGATAGCTTCTTTATATTCTTCTTTTTTCTGATCACGGCTCTTGAAGCTGCCGGGATTCCTGCCCAGGCGACCGCCCTTCTGGATGTACAGGGCACGGCCACTGTTCAGGCGGTCAAGTATGTTCTGACGCTCCATCGCTGCCAGTTCACCCAGCAAAGTAGTAATCAATGAGGACAAAGGGTTAACCGTCTTGTCCGGAAGAAGTGTCTCTATATTCAGGTTCTGAATATAGACACTGACCTTATGCTTATGCAGCATATCGAGAGCCTTCAGCATTTCAAGGGTAGAACGTCCAAGACGTGAAACTTCTGTAACAAGCAGCATATCTACATGGTTCTGCGCATCGATGCAGAAATCAAGGCACCCAAGCAGAACGTGGCGTTCATCAATAGCCTTGCATCCGCTTATCTTCTCTTCAAAAACAGCACAAACCGTATAACCTCTATCAGCAGCGAGCTTCTGAAGGTCTGCAACCTGTCTGTCTGTTGACTGTCTGGCAGACTGAGAACTGACACGAGAGTAGATAACCACATTCATACATTTGCATCTTTATAACAGGTTAGTAATAGCTTCAGCCGGTATATCCAATTTGGAGAAAGCGAACATTTTTTTGCCCAGGTCTTTCAACGAAGCTCCGATATGGTACACTTCTTTATCGTCAACTATCAGGAAACGGTCATGACTGTTCTTATAGGTTCTGATATTGATTGGCGGGTACTGGTCATTATGCTTATCAAGGTCAAGCTGAAGCTGTGCCGTAATCTTCTGTGTATAGACAGTGGCCGATACACCCGGATTGCGTTTGCTCAGCATAAGCAATACAGATTCATCGACATAGTTGTCTATCAAAAGAATGGATTTTCGTGCAGATCTGATAAGGTCTGTCGCGAACTTGTAGGCATCGAATATCTGACCGTCAAAGAAGATGCCTTCTACCGGCGGCAGTGAGGTACGGACAAAGAAGTCTATCTGTTCAGAATGTCCAGCAAGGGTTTTCTCTATCCGGGAAAACCTGTCATCTATTCTCCGCTCGATGTCATTCAACCGTTGGTTGATGGAATACCCTTTCAATAAATATTCTTTCAATACCTTATTAGCCCACTGACGGAACTGTGTACCTCTTTTGCTTTTCACCCGGTAGCCGACCGATATAATCACATCAAGATTATAGTAATCGACCTGATAGGTCTTACCATCAGAAGCAGTGTAGGCAAATTTTGCCCAAACTGAATCTTTTATCAGTTCTTCTTCTTTGAAAATGTTTCGTATATGCTTGCCTATAACACTTATATCACGACCGAACAGATTTGACATTTCTTCAATAGAAAGCCAAACTGTTTCATTTTCCATACGAACTTCCAGCTTGATGGTATCATCCGGCTGGTATAGTATTATTTCTCCTTGTTCCATTATTTACTATGCTTTTACATCTACAAAGGTACGAAAATATATCAAAGATTAAAATCAATACATAAAAAGACAGTACTGAAATAAAAAAAATAGATTTATTTCAGTACAAACATATAATCATAACATAAACAAATGCAATATACAAAACATTAAACGAGAAAAAATTAAGAAAATGGAAAGCAAACAATATCAAAATTAATCATTAACTTAGCATAGAGAATTATAAAAATAGAAATATGGTAGACATAAACGAAATAAAAAGATGCACACTCCAGGCAATGATGAAAGATGACTTGCTTATGCAAGGGCTGGTGTTGAAAGGAGGAAATGCCTTACAGTTGGCATACGATATAACCAATAGAGGATCAATAGATATTGACTTCTCTATGGAAAACGAGTTTAAAGATAAAGATTTTGAAAGACTGTCAAGAGTATTTGGCGAATACCTGAATGAAGAGTTTGCTGAAATAGGTTTAGTAGCTTACGATGTAAAGTTTATAAAGAAACCAAAAACAGGTTCCATTCCAGAATGGAGAGGTTATAATTTAGAGTTCAAACTCATTGAACGTGAAAAGTTTGAGAAGTTTGGAGATGATATAGAAGCTATAAGAAGAAATGCTATCAAAATAAATGAATCTACACAGGAAGTCAAATATACAGTCGATATAAGCTCATACGAATACGTAGATAAGGCGATAAAGAAAGATATAGACGGGCTTATTTTAAGAGTCTATACTCCAGAAATGATTTTAATCGAGAAAGTAAGAGCTCTATGTCAAACTATGCCTAAATACAAAGAGATTGTAAGCAGCGCAAGACAGAAAAAAAGAGCAAGAGATCTCTATGATATATGGATGATATGCCAGCATTTTAAGAATCTAAACTTAACAGAAGAATTATTCAAGAATATATTTGCCGCAAAGCGTGTCCCCCTTGCCTTTTTGGATAACTTTGAAATACTCAGAGAACAAAACAGAGAAGACTGGGAAGTTGTACGACAAACCATCAGCCATGATGAAGAGACAAAAGATTATGACTATTATTTTGATTTCGTCAAGAATCTTATAGAACCTTTTAGAATCCACGAGGAAAAAAAAGATTCCAGCGAGGATCAAATTCAGTAAATCTCATATTATAAGTAAGATAGAATTTATGCACTTGTTTCATTTTTAGAAAAGGAACAAGTGCTTGTTTTTCATATCCTGCTTTTTCTAAATAGAAGCCTAAGGCCTGATGATAAGGATATATATAATGCATTTGATTATAATAATAGACCAGCTTATCAACATCAATTACGTTTTTTGCATTAATAATTGCTTCAAGAACCTGAGTTACACCACCTGAGTAAAAAGGTCTTGCTACAGAATCGAGAATAGTTCTCTCAACATCTGTAACAAAATAACAGTTACGAAATGGAACTACACCAAGCCTGTTATTTGACTGACCATTTATCAGGTGAAGTTTATAGTTCTGGATAGTCCTTATATTTGTGGTTTGTCTCGGTTTTTTATTAAATGCTGTATCTATTGCCTCTTGTTTCAACGTATTATCATACTTTATATAACTATTACGCTCGTTAGTCATATATATATGCTTAGGCAACTGAAGAGTCAGGCCATGTATTGTAATGGCAGTATAGAAACTAAAATATGATGATCTCGATGACGCAGCCGCTAAGTCATAAATATCAGCTTTCGGTTTTGCATATAACGGAATAACAGACATACGTTCGTTAACAGAACTGACTTCTTCAACATTACATATATCCTCAATGTATTCGATAAAATCCACAAGTCGGTAATTTGTAAAACCATACACTTTCCTAACCGAATATAGTAACTCGATTATCTCTTTCTGATTAATTACATTATAATTAAAATCAGAAATCATACTTTTCACAATATGTTCATTCTTTTTTGCCAACTTTTTACTATTAGATTTCATATATGAAATCTATATGCAAAAGTATAAATTTTATTGGGAAAACAGTCTATTATTACAGTTATTTATATATTATTAAAACAATAAAAACATTAGAAGGTGATTAGAAAGATTGAAAATATCTCACCCCACAAAAAAACACATAATATATTACTAATTTTAGTACATTAGTATATACTACTTTTAGTATTTATCATTATATTTGCAGAAAAGACATAATAAGAAACTAATATACACATATTTATGAAAGCAAAGGTTTTATGTATTCTGAATCACAAGGGCGGTGTGGGCAAGACCACGACCACCATCAACCTGGGGGGAGCATTGCAGCAGAAAGGCTACAAGGTGCTGCTGATAGACCTTGACGGGCAGGCAAACCTGACCGAATCAATGGGCTTGTCAGCCGAACTGCCACAGACGATTTACGGAGCGATGAAAGGCGAATATCCACTGCCGATATATCAGCACAAGGACGGCATGGACGTAGTGCCTTCGTGTCTGGACTTGTCGGCGGTAGAAACGGAACTGATTAACGAGGCAGGGCGTGAGCTTATCCTTGCGCACCTTATCAAAGAGAGCAAGGAGAAGTACGACTATATACTGATAGACTGCCCTCCGTCATTGTCATTGCTCACGTTAAATGCGCTGACCGCTTCGGATCAGCTTATCATTCCGGTACAGGCGCAATATCTCGCCATGCGAGGTATGGCCAAGCTGATGCAGGTCGTAAACAAGGTACAGCAGCGTCTTAACTCAGACCTAAAAATTGCCGGGGTGCTGATAACCCAGTATGATGGAAGAAAGAACCTGAACAAGAGCGTTTCGGAACTGGTGCAGGAAACCTTTCAAGGAAAAGTCTTCAGCACCCACATACGCAACGCCATTGCGCTTGCCGAAGCTCCGACACAAGGACAGGACATCTTTCACTATGCACCCAAGTCAGCCGGAGCAGAAGATTATGAGAGTGTATGCAACGAGTTACTGACAGGAGAAATACTTAAAGCACATGGAAACTAAAATCAAGGACAAGATAGAATATATTGTGATTTGCATATCGGAGTTTGCCAAGAAGCACAAGCTCACACTGCCGCAATCATTCAACTATCTCAAACGCTGGAAAGGGATAGACTTCATTGACAAAGGGGGTATGATGTGGAACATCTGTTCTCCATCGAAGATGCGGTAGATGATCTGACCGACTACTGCAAAAGACAGGGAGGACAGTTGGCATAGAAGCTATGACAGACAATGAACAGTTTATGATAGAGTGCATCACCACCGAACTGACGGAGTATGTGATGCGTGATTACCATATCGGAATGAAAGAGGCTTTGGATATGGTGTATAATTCGGAAACCTTATTCAAAGCTGCTCGACACGAACAGCGGACTGTATTATCAAAGTCCTCTACTGGTTTATGACCTATTCAAGGAGGAACAAGTTACTAACGGAAAAAAGGAACAAGACAATGGCAAATAAGAAAGATTTGAAAAGCAGCATGGCCGCCGGAATGACGGGCGGTCTTGACAGTCTGATACAACCGACCGCACCGGTTCAGGAGCCGGAACAGCCGAAAAAGGAGAAAGCGGTACACTGCAACTTTGTGATAAACCAAAGTATTCACACACGCCTGAAAACACTGGCAATCCGTAAAGGCATCACTCTGAAAGAAGCCATACAGGAAGCGGCTCTGGAGTACCTAAATAAATACGAATAATCATAAAAGAAATCTTCAAACTATTCTTTTAAAAAAGAGAATAGTTTGAAAGACTTACTTCACATAAAAACACATCAACTCTTTATTTTGTATAAAGTTGATGCGTTTTTTTTTAAAACAAATGTAACACTACTATTAGTTCTGTTGGATTATACCATAGGGGATTTTATCATATTTAAAGCTAAAAAGTGCATGATTTACTTCCTTATCGGTCATTAAATCCTTCATCTTAACGCTAAAAGAGTAGCAAGGCTTATCCTCTATGTTGGGCATTTCTTTTAAAAATTCTATTACCTGTTTTGAATACAACTGAAACATATACTTCAAACTATCGTTATCTCCTATTAAATCCATAGAAATGGATTCTCCATCTAAAGATATACTATAAGTCCCCATATAAAATGGAGTATCTATATAACTAAACTTAGAATCAGTATAACCAAGAATATAACAATTTCGTTTGAAATTAGCTACTACCACAAAAGTTGGATTTGGAATTTGTTGTAACCCCAGATTATTTATTTCATCTAAATCTTCAAAGCTAATAACAAAATAAGGAGATATAACATTTATTAATATTGTATCTCTTTCAGTCGAAGATTTTATCACATAAAACTTAGCATTTCCTTCTTTTTTACCTATCAAGCAAACAGAATCATCTTGCTTATAAAAATCTATAACCGCATCATCATCTGTATATATTTGATAGTTCTTTTGATTATCAATTAATAGCTTTAATGTATCACCAAGCATGATCTCATAATAATTATTTAATAGAAATGGATAGTTCTGTTCATTATTTTTTTCACAAGAAGCAATTAACAATAAAATTATGGGGACAAACAATAATTTTAACTTCATTCTTATAATATTATTAGGGGAATATGGCGTAGGTATTACACCATATTCCCCTTTTTGATAGTAGTTATTTTCGTCTAACATTTGGATATATTTTCAAATTCTGATTATAATGTCCATTCCATATCGTTTCAAAAGTTAAAGATGTAGTATTTCTATCAACCATATAGAAACCATCTTCATTGCCACCCCAACCAAAATTTGCATGAATATAAGTATCATTAGCCTTTATAATCTCACGAGTAAGTGTTCTCTTACGTAATTGATAACCATCAAGCAACCAACAATGACCGCCACCACCAGTACTTCTTGCTCTATCTAGTGCCTTACCAGTTATGATAACAGGACACAAAACATCTAATGAATTAACTATTCGAACAGCATCCAAATCATATCCTGTATTTTTCCGTCCTGTATCTACTGAAACTCCTAACCCGCTTAAATAATTTGCACCTTTTGCAACTGAAGCAGAACCAACCCCACGATTCCAAGATGTTTCAATACCCAAAGCTACATGCTTACATAAATTTGCCACTTGATTTTTTAACTCAGGTTCATCGCTATTATAAATATAAGGTGAATATTTGATATCACTCCAATTTAATCTCGTACCATAAGCAGAAGATAAACATTCAAAATGAGCAACTAATTGAGCAATAGCAACACCTGTACAACCTACTGCATTTTTACCTTGATAAGAACCACCTAATTCAGAATCAACAGCATTTCCTAATGCATTATTATAAGGACTATTTTGGTTCCATTTTGTTTTGATAAGATTTTTCACTTCTTTAAGCAGAGTTCCTCCAGGATTTACAGCTTCAGAACGTGTAGAACCATTATCAACCATAAGTTGATCTTTAATATCATCAAATGAAACATCCCTCTTTCCTGTTGTAGAAGCTATTTTTTGCAAAGTTTTTGTTCTCAACGAATCTTTTATAAATTCTACATAGGCAATATCCTTCAATAAAGCATTTTGTGCAACTTGAAGCATAAGTGCAGCCCCCTTATTAGCTATGGTATCTTTTATTGAGCCCTCTTCTACATATGCAATTACAGCAGGAACACGTTCATCTCCAGATACTAAGGCATATCCATCTTCACTTTTTGCATTAAGGGCAACTTCATATACAGGGATTTTCACAGAGGTAGAAGATAACTTTCCAGGAAGTTTTGTAGTAAGATAATACTTTTCCTTTATTACAGGGGATATTAAAGCAAAATTACGAGTCGAAGATTGTGAACTCACAAAATCTTTTACAAGATTTAATGCTTCATTTTCACTAACTTCTTTAGGAGAATCAAAAGCGATGCTCATGTATTCGCTTTGTGATAACGCAACTTTACTTCCTTGTTCATTACCTTCACTTTTAAAAATTTCATCTTGAGAACAAGAAGTAACAATTGTAGCAAATAATAATAAGCTACCTAAAAAATTAAATGTCTTTTTCATAACGAACTATTTTTAGTTATTATACTCCTTCTGCAATCTTTTCAAAAAGATAATGTGTTAGCACTTTTAAATCAAATATACAAACTATATTGTATATCTCCAAAATAAAAGGTAGTTTTTATGCGTTAAAACTTATTTTTAACATATAAATTGTATATTTGCAATACAATATATATTATATTAAATTATGGAAAAGAAAATTTACTCACTGAAAGACTTTGAACTATCTTATGAGAAAAACGCTATTGAAAGAGCTGAAGACTTTCAAATGTACATCCACTGTATTTACAACCGATTATTACTCAATATTTTATAGATAATAAGTCAGAAATATGGTTGTTATTTTTAATTGCACATTCTAAAAGGTGAAGATTTAACGCTTTTATTGATTATTAACTCAAAAAGGACATCAACTTGGGTCGTTTCTTCTCTTTTCCTTGCTATTCGTTTCCGATATTCCACTTTTGTTTTGGTCTATCTCATATGTACTGCAAAGGTATTGATTTTTGTTTGATATTGCTCCTTGCTTGCTCCTTGTCGTAGATTAATTTTCACACAGGAATTTTTGTTCTCTTTCTATAGGGGCTTGAAACAATCCATTTATTGGAAACAATTAAAGACGGAGCTGGTTTGCCCCAGTGCTTTTTAAGAAACAGGGCAATTATTTTATCTCCACAAAGGCTCTTGTTCCCAATTATGAGGAAAGCCTAATAAACGAGTTCTTACTGATGGGTATTTCGATAAAAGCTGCTTGAAATCTGCAACAAAAGTGTTGCCCATAGAAATGGAGTTAAGCCAATACACCACATAGCAGAGTTGCGGATAAAGTGTTTGTTCACGGAACGAGAAATCCGTAATCCATGTGTTTGGCATACGCATAGGCATCATTGGCTTGACAGGAAAGACCCGATTTGACAGTCTTGAATGATGGGCGCAGCAATTACGAAGTACGGGTCTGGGTACGGATTAAAAGGCTAAGTGATTATTTCCAGTCATTTAGCCTTTTTAATTATCTAATTTTTCCCCACATTTTCCCCACAGCTGTCTATTTATATATTTTAGAAACATATTTTTCCGTAAAATTATGTACCTTTGTCGGCAAATAAAGATATTCTCGTCAAACAAATATAAATAATATAAACATGGAAAAAAACAGAAAAAAACAAATCGTAGTTTTGAGTATAGCTTTAGTTTGCATTTTCATCTTGGTATTTTCATTGTTCCATAAATCAGCGACAAAAGATAGCGCAAATCCTCCTTTAACAAATGTTTTGACTGATAGCATTTCTCAAATTGTCTCAGCTTGTCCTGGCGAAATTGGTGTGGCGGTTATTGTTAATAACAGAGATACGGTTAAGGTCAATAATAAGAGTGTTTATCCTATGATGAGTGTGTTTAAGGTTCATCAGGCATTAGCTCTTTGTAATGACTTTGACAATAAAGGAATTTCACTTGATACCTTAGTAAATATAAATAGGGATAAACTTGACCCAAAGACTTGGAGTCCTATGCTGAAAGATTATTCAGGGCCAGTCATATCATTGACAGTGAGAGATTTGCTGCGTTATACTCTTACTCAGAGTGACAACAATGCAAGCAACCTTATGTTTAAGGATATGGTTAATGTCGCTCAAACAGATAGTTTTATAGCCACACTCATTCCTCGTTCAAGTTTTCAGATAGCTTATACGGAAGAGGAAATGTCGGCTGACCATAACAAGGCTTACTCTAACTATACATCTCCTCTTGGTGCTGCAATGTTGATGAATCGTTTGTTTACTGAAGGTCTTATCGATGATGAGAAACAAAGTTTCATTAAGAATACGTTAAAAGAATGCAAAACAGGTGTAGATAGGATAGCAGCTCCACTTCTTGATAAAGAAGGGGTTGTTATAGCGCATAAGACAGGTTCAGGTGATGTTAATGAAAATGGTGTTCTTGCAGCTCACAATGATGTTGCCTATATATGTCTGCCTAATAATATCAGTTATACCTTAGCGGTATTTGTTAAGGATTTCAAGGGAAATGAATCACAAGCGTCACAATATGTTGCGCATATATCAGCTGTAGTATATTCTTTATTAATGCAAACTTCAGTAAAATCTTAAACTGCACTTGCTTTGATAATTAATGATAAACAATCTAAAAGCACTCTAATCGTTATCGGAGTGCTTTTAGATTACTAATCAAATTGCTTCTATTATAATTTGAATCCTCTACTTTTTCTTTCTTCCTGTTGCGGCACTCTTGCTCCATATCTAAGCCTGTGCCATTGCTCCCTGAACCAGTCGGCAATCGGCTTCCTGTTTATTGTCAGGTTCAGCCTGCTTTCATCGTCAGGGTCATTTTCCACCCTTAAAATATCATCCTTTATATCAAAGTTCCGCCTGTGTTGCTCGGAATAGATTTTACCGCTACATTTCAGGGCTTCTTTTTTGACTATAAGACTTTCAGTCATTTCTTTAGAGAATCCCAGCATGGCACAAAACTTTTCCATGCGCAGCATTTCCCTGAACATCGGAAACCACCTGAAAGCCTTGTCTATGATTCTGGCGAGCCGTGACAGTTCTTTTTCTTTCATGTCAAGTTCCTGCCTGTGCATTTCTCTGAGATTGTGGATTTGCGTATCATGCTGTTTCTGCATCTGCTGTACTTGGCTCTGCAATTTTTCAATATTGGTGTTCCGTTTTGAAACCTCGTCTTGCAGTTTTTCGTTGGCACGTTCCAGTTCTTTCAGTTTTCCACTCCCGAAAAGAGAAGCAACTCCACTAGTTATGGCTGTCGCTGCCGTGGTGGCTGTCTTCTTTAACTTGTCAGTGCGTATTTCTGATTTCACCTGTTTCAGTTCCTGCTCGGCAAGATTTATCTGTTCTTCTTTGTGCCGTTTGGCTGCATCCATGCGTTGCAGTTCAGCTTTCTGCTTCTCAATGATAAAGTCGTTCCGTTCCAGATGCTCCTTACCAGTGACAGCCTTTGACTGCCCGCGTTCCATCAGCAGGATGTCGGATGCAAGGGTCTGCATCTGCATCATGTCATCGTCATTGAGCTTTCGGCTCTTTCCTGTTTCGTGGTTCATCCAGTCGAAAACGATATGGGCATGATAGTTCGGCTTGAACCATCTGTCCCCGACTTTGAAGCTTTCCCTGTCTTCCGCTTCCGGCTGACCGTTCAGCCAATGCCCTTCATCCTTGTGCAGGAAGATTTGCAGCGGTGTGATTCCCCAGCGTCTTTGACACTCCTCACCGAATTTACGCACGTCTGCCAGTGTGGTGTCCGACCTGACAAGCAGCACTCCTTCACGTATGGGGGAGCATCCCGCAATCTTGACTATTTTACCGTTCTTGCCTTTGCGTTCACGCTCCTTTTCCTGCATGGCACGTCCGGTCTTTTCCTTTACCATCTGTCTGATATTGTCATAATGCATCCGCAAATCCGGACTGCCGAAGTCGGGATTTATCCACTGTTCGTTATCGGTGGATAGTTCAGGAACGACATAGATTCTGGACTCTCCGATGTGGCGCATGTATTCGGCAGTCCTCCTGTTGTGAGCCTCGCTCGATGCGATGTTGCAGGGCTTGATATGTATGCTTGATTTTGTTGCCATAGATACTTGTTTTTTGGTTTGTACTTTATTGTTTGCTTTTCCGCTGTCCGTAAACGCATGGGGTTCTTAGGGGTGCAACCCATAAGCGGAGATTGCAAAGAGAGGGTCACTCTTTGCTCTGGGTTCTCAGGGGAGAAACGCCCTGAGTGGGTCATTAGGGTAAAACCCTAATCCCCTCGGGAGAGCCCACAACTACGTAAGCGGAGCGTGTAGTTATAGTGGGCTATATCAATGGCAAGCCATTGTCTGCAAACTCCAGCCTACGGCTTCCGCTCTCCTCCGTCAGGGAGGTTTTTCATCATCGTTGCCGATTGGAGATGCACCGACCAGCACAAGGTCTAAATCGTCTATCAGTTTTTGCAGGACGGGATTCTTCTCTATCATCCGCTGGAGGATTCTCTCAGCCTCGACCAAGTGGTTGGCTGTACTCATCACCTTGCCCTCCCGTATCTGAAAGATAATCCAATCGGCTATGTCGATATGGGCTTCTTTTTGTTTCGGGGTGGCATTCCTTTCGATGATGTCCGAAACCACCACCTTACAAAAGTACATGCTCTCGGCTCGCTGTTTCCACTCGGCATAAGCATCGGCATCGGGAAAGAGAAGCACGGTTCGCCCTGACAGTACACGGAGTTTCTCTTCTCTCATCTGACTCTTACCACCCGTAGCCAGCCATACATAATCGGGGAAGATAGCAGAACCGATAACGGCACTCTTCTCGGATTCCACCAAGACCACCACCTTGTCGGGATGCGTTTTCAACAAGTGTTCCCCGAAAAGGCATTGGGATAGTTGCCAATCCTCTGCCAACACACGCTGCTTTTTCAATATGCTGTGTATCCAGTTCACTGCCGATGTCTGTCCTCCCTTGATACGGTGTCCGTCTTCGGGATTGTACTGCATCACCTTTCCCGTGCGTACCTTGCCCGTCCTGTCTATCTGCCAAAAGATAACAGAGCCGTCACGGGTAGCCCCCAAACGGTATTCCTCCAACAACCGCTTCAACACCTCTTTCGCCTTGTCGCCATAGTAGGAAGTAAGGAGTGTGAAGAGGAAACGGAAGAAATTGCTACGCTCGCTTTGCGACTTCTCCACATAGTGAGGGGGAATATAGCCGATGGCTGTCGGCTTACTTTGCTGCTTCACTTTCTTCTGCTCTGCTCTTTGCCTGTCAAAAGAGAAATCATTGGTAGTTCTGTGTTCAGGATGCTCTTGAAAATACTCTTTCGGAGTGTAGTGATACCCACAACCGCTTTCGTGGTTACATCTGCCGACCGATGGATGCAACGGCACATTATTTTCGTCCACGTAATAGACGAAAGAATGCCTGTCTCCGCATTTGGGGCAGGTATGCCGTGTTGCCGTTCCTTTATACTTCTGTAATGAATAATTGCCCATAGCTTAGTCCGTTTTTGATGGTTGATTGTCGGCTGTCCCATCCTGTCCCATTGTCCCACACTCTAAGGGTTGGGACAGTGGGACACTTGGGACACCTGCGTTTTTACTCTCTTTGCTGCGCTGGATGATACGGTTTACGGTGGACTTGCCACAATTCACCTGTGAGGCTATCTCCCTGACGGACTTGCCCGATTGGGAGAGTTGCAGAATTTGGCAATCCCTTTGGCTTGATTCATTGTCGCCCAATTTTTTCAAGTGTTCCTTTTCCGTGGAATAGCCCCTGAACACGAACTGCAAGAAAGCATCCACCTTGTCAATCTCGTAAACGATTACATTATCCGCATCATGAGAGAACGTGCCATAGCGCACTTTAAGCTGCTTCACATAGCGAAGCCCTCCGTCTTGGGCACTTTTTCCAATGGTGAACACGCTGTCAAAGAAATTGTAGAGCCGTTTGCTTCCGGCAAGGTCGTTGGATGTGATGGGACAATCCAAAGAGCGTTTGGGCGTATGTGCTAGGACAAGGATAGAGAGCGCATATCTCTTTTTGAGATTGTTCAGCTGAATCATCAGCCGTCCTGCGGCATCGCCTTTCTCCATGGCGCAACACAGGTAGGTAAGATTGTCAATGATGAAAATCTTGCAGTCGGTCTGCACAGCCATCTGTTCAATGCCGCCTATGATAGCTTCCTCAAAGTTGGCATCCAAAAGCTGGTTGCAGTCAATAGACACCCGATAGATTTTGTCGGGAAAGGTGTAGAGCTCTCCATGCTCGTTGGTATAGCGGAGCTGGAACTGCTTTTCGGACAGTTCAAAGTCCAGATACAGCACATTGTCGGTTCGGGCGATGCGGTCGGCTATCTGCACGGCAAGGATGGACTTGCCCACGTTGGAATCGGCAAACAAGCAGGAGAGTTCCCCCTCGTACCAAAAGCTGTCCCACAGCGCACGGGGCGTAGGCAATAACGATGCTTCAAGAATGGTTTGGTTTGCCGTCTTGATATTCATCATGCCTACACTGTCGGGCATACCGTTATGCGCTTGGGATGCTTTTGTGAGGTCGCCACGTATCAGGTTGATATAGTTCTTATCCTCTTCCATATCATTCACCAGTTACGTGGGTTGGGCTTGCGACGGTGGGAAGAGGATAAGGACTTGTTCAGTTCCTCGTCTGACAACGGTATGGGATTCTTTCGGGCGGTTTCCAGCCACTTGTCCAGTTCGTCACGGTAAAGGCAATAGCGTTTGCCGGGCTTGGTGGCAGGGATTGTCCCTTCTGACAGTTTCATGTAGAGCGTACCCTTAGGGATACCTAAATACTCTGCTGCCTCGTCCACAGACATGGGCACGTGGGTGTCCACCGTTTTGGCATTGTTCACACTGCGCTGCTCGGCGAGCAGGCTTTTCAGGCTCATCACTTCGTCTCGAAGCTGAGCGACAACCTCGGGGAGGTCGTTGAAGGTAAGAATTGATTTTTCCATTCGCGTACTCGTCTCTTTTGTAAGACTTGGCGCAAAGGACTGAAATGATATATCCGTGAATATCTCCACGACACGTCATTGCAAAATAATTCCCGAATAATTAAGCCCAGCCATAAATGACGGGTAAAATTACTCGGGAAACGATGTAAAACAGGCGGTTATGAGTTACCGGATGGTTGTCGTTGGTGTCGTGATTATCCTAATTCCGCACATAATCCTCGGGATAGTGGAAATCAAGTTTGCCGTTTTCGGGTTCATCAATGGGAATTTCCGTCTTTAACGGCTCTACCTTGAAATTCTTGATGGTTGATAAGTCTGTATCAGCAAACGATTTCGGGAAAAGGGCTTTGATGAACTTGGCACGGTTATCCCCATTGTAGTATCTCTTGTACAGGAAACGCTCAGAGATATTCCATACGAAGTGACGGAGTGGAATGTTGTTGATGTCTTTGGTAAACGGTCTTTGTATGGGCTTCGGGGTATAAGTGTTAAGATTCATCCATTTGTCCACCTCAGTACAGATGTGGTTCACGGTTTCTTGGTCGGCAATGCGAGGCAGGTAATAATGGCAATACTCCATGACCATGCGGATGCGCTCTTCCTTTTCCCGTTGCTCTCTGCTTGCGTAATTGGCACGGTTCTTTTCGTGAAGATCCGGGGCGATAGTAAGCTCTATCGGTTGTGTTTGGATAAGTGTCTCTTCTTTTGTCGGGGATGATTCGGGTACAGGCTCAGGGACTGATGTAGGTCCAGGCACAGATGTGGCTTCTTCAAGTGTATTTTGTGACAGTTCTTCCTGCACCTCTATGGCTTCGGCAATCGTTTCTTTCTTGCCGAACTTGATTTTGTAGATTTCGTATGTATCAAAGATAAGTGTCTGAAAGGAGAGATAGAGCAACCATCCCAACAGGTTACAGCATACGAATACTATCCACCTGACAAAGTTGTCTTGGTTGAAGCTGTCCGCTATTACCAGCGTGGCAATGGAAGATATTAGGACGATGGCGAAGCCGACAAAGCCCAAGATGATGTATTTGTCCTTGATTGATGATTCCATATTTCGTTGAGAGATTGAATGTTCCTGTATTATTTTGTGCAAAGTTAATGCTATTTTTCCCAATTACTGCCCGTTATTTGCGGTTAGAACGGTCTTTTTCAATGTATTTCACGAAATGTCATCATATCATACTCTGTTTCATACTCTGAGGGGCTTATAAATGGTGGCATCAAGCCAAAAACATAGAGGGGCGATTATAGCCTTGTAGCCATAACCGCCCCTCTGAATACCTGTCAATGTGAGACATTTATGCCTCCTTGCGCTTCAAGGTTATCTTGTCCACCACCTGACACATCTGCTGCGCTGCTATCTTGGAATAGATTTGTGTGGTGGTAATGTTCTTATGTCCGAGATAGGCTTGGATGACAGCCATGTCCGTTCCCATTTCCACGTGCAGGCTTCCGAAGCTGTGGCGGGTACAGTGAAAGGTGATTTTCTTGGTTATCCCTGCTGCCGTGAGCCACCGTTGGAGTGGTCCTTGCAGCATCTTGTCCTTGAAATCCTCAAAGATAAGTCCCTCGCCCCGTTCTCCCAGCAGTCCATAGGCTTCATCACTGATGGGGTTATGCACTATTTCTTTGGTTTTCTGCATACGGGTGGTAACGAACATCCTGCCGTTGGTGTATGGTTGTATCTGCTGCCACGTGAGCTGTCTGATGTCGCTCTTTCTCAGTCCCGTAAGACAGGCGAAAAGAAAAGCTTTTTTCAAGACCTCCTCCTCACAGGGTGTTTCGGCAAGCCGTATCAGTTCCTCTTGGCTCAAATGCTCCCTGATGGTGGGAATGCACTCGATGCGGTCTAAGAAGCCGTTTGGGTTCTCCTTTATCTTCCTGTCACGGTAGGCGGTGTGCAGCACGGCACGGAAAGTTGACCAATAGCCTGCTGCGGAGTTGATGTGCAGCTTTTGGTTGGTGTGGATGGATTGGGGTGCATCAAGCAGGTATTCCATGAACTTGCGGCACAAATCCACATCCACCTCCTCAAAGGTGCATTTGCCGTTCACGAACCGCTGGTAATGCTTGTATACGTGCTGCCACTTGATATTCTTGCGGTCAGCCAGTCCTTTGAAATAGGCAAGGAAATCGCCCTTCATCTTGGTCTTGTCAAAAAAGCCGTTGTTTTCATTGAAAATGGCTTCGTAGCGCTGGTTGCGCAGGATGACCGCTTTCTTCATCATGCGTGCGTTGAAGTCCCGTTCCTGCTGGTTTGCAGGTTTGGCGAAGATGTAAATTCCTAAGGCTTCACGTGTAATCACTCTCATGGTGACATTGTCACGGTAGCCGGGATAGTAGTCAAGGCATAGTGAATACTGTGTCCCGTTCTTAATCTTGCGCTTACGCAAGGTAACTGTTTTGCATTTACTCATAATAATTATGTTTTAATTGGTTGTATACATTTTGGAGTTGTATCCATGTTTCCGATGGCAAAGGAACAACGTGAAATATCCGTGAATACCTCCACGATACATCATTTTGAAATAATTTTCGATAATCCCGATTTTTCACGGTTATTTGTTCCTTTCAGCCATGACACGCTCCACATCTGAGCGCAAAAGCAGGTTTTTCACACCCACCTTTATCTTTTCGATGTGCTTCACCTTGACGATATGGCAGATGTTGGCTGACGAAAGACCATAGATTTGCTGCACCTGCTCAACGGTATAGTAGCGTTCATCGTTCACAAGGTCAGTTCTGCGGAGTTCGTTCAAATGTGATTTGGAGTAATAGGTACGCCCGTACTCTCTTTTAGTGGGTATCTTATGGCGATAGGTGTAGGCACGGAGTGCGGTCGGCTTCATGCCGAACAGTTCCTCCACCTCCTCGGTCAGTAGCCAGTCGGTAATTTCGCTAATATCAACTGCCACACCGAAAAACTCGTCAATATGCTTCTTGCTGTAATAGTTCTTTCCTGCGATACGGCAGATGGGGATATGGTTACGCTTGGCGGAAGTGTAAAGCCATGACTGCTTTACCTTAAAAAGGGACATCACCTCCTCGCCCGAATAGAAGTCCAACACTTCTTCGCTTTCCTTTTCCCTTTTTTCTCTTTTGGCAGGTAAGGAAGATGAAGATGATTTCCTTGGTGTGGAGGTGTTGCCGGGCAGGATGCGGTGATAGGGATTGCCCTCCAACATCTGCTCGATGTCGGCTCTGCGGATGAATGCCATGCGGTTGCTGATGCGTGAGGCTTTCAGCTTGCCGATGGCTACAAGTTTGTAAATGTACTGTCGGGAACAGCCCATGAGGATGGCTGCTTTGGAAAAGGTGAGATACTCCTGATGCTGTATCTCCATCAAGGGTTGGGCGACTTTGAAGAGGTTGTTCTTCTGCATCACTCTGGCTCGTTTGGCTTCTGCCTGACAAGCCTCACTGCAATATCTTTGCATACCGCTTCGGGTTACAAAGGACTTGCCGCAAAAACTGCATTTTCTGGTTGCTTTCATACCGTTTTATCGTTTAATGGTTCATTTCTTCAATCCTATATCTCTGAAATGGTAAACGGATGTGAACGGAAGTCAACCATTGTCGCTTTTCTACACAGTGTGACTGTTTCCGCATATCGGGGCGGTTATTGTCGCTTGTCGTAAACGGTTGTAAACCCTTGTCAACTGTCTGCACGGTGTGACAAAAAACAAGCCCCGCAAATTCTCCACGTCAGAAATACGTCTCAAAAATATGTGGAAATTTGGGAAGCGACAAATGGCAACCGAAAAGTGTTAAATTTTAGAATATGCTGGTAATTAAAGATTTACACTCGGATATTTCTGATTAGTTTTGGTTGTTCTATGGTTATAAATACATTAACCAGCTTAACGACTTTGGATGCAAAAGCTATTGGATTGCATCGCATACAGGTATTGGAGCGACCATGAATATTGAAGGGTACAATAAACCTATCATAAGTTTCATTGCTAATGATTATTTAGGTATGTCGCAAAGAGAAGAAACCATACAGGCAGGAATTGAAGCTCTAAAAAAATATGGAACAGGAGCCTGTGCCGCACAAGTAATTGGAGGGTATTTGGATATTCATAAACAACTGGAAGAAGAAATTGCAGATTTTGTAGGACAGGAAGATGCATTATTATTCTCATCCGGGTTTGGTGCAAATGCAGGAGTATTAAGAGCATTATTAGGAAAAAACGACATAGCACTTACAGATCCGTTTATACATACAAGTACATTAGCCGGATTACACGAAACCAATATCAAACGAATAGGACACAATGATTTAGAGTATCTTGAAATGGTACTCAAAGATGTAAAAGACAAGTATCAAACAAAGTTAGTCATAATTGACGGAGTATATTCACAAGACGGTGATATTTCAATGTTGCCAGAAATCATTGCCTTATGTAAGACGCATGATGCTATGTTAATGGTAGATGATGCACACGGCATAGGAGTAATGGGAAACAATGGAAAAGGAACGGTTGAACATTTTAACTGCTTAGGACAAGTTGATATTATTACGGGTACATTCAGCAAATCTTTTGGGTGTGTCGGAGGATTTGTCGCAGCTTCAAAGAAGCTCATACAATATCTCCGTTTTTATGCAGACAGTAATGTGTTCTCTGCCGCTCCTACCCCACAAGTTACAGCCTCCGTATTGAAAGCACTGGAGTTAATAAAAACAAAACCTGAAATCAGACAAAAGTTATGGGATAATACCAATTATCTCAGAAAAGAACTGACGGAAAGAGGTTTCGATATAGGTAAATCAGTCAGTCCCATTTTTCCTATAATGGTAAGGGATAATAAAAAAAGTTTATCAAATTGCGAAAATGTTACAAGAAAAAGGTATATTTACCATTGCAATTGTATATCCTGCCGTGCGAACAAAGGAAGCAAGACTAAGAGTGAGTATCCTTTCTACTCATGAGAAAGAACATCTTGATTCCCTTGTTAATGCTTTGGAGGAAATAAACAAGATTATACCTATTAAATAAATATGGAACAAAGGAGGAAAAGAAGGAATAGTAAAGACATAGAAGAAGCCATTCTTGATGCGGCTACCATTTTAATAAGAGAAGGCGGGTTCAGTAATCTCACAGCAACAGGAATAATGCAAAAGGCTGAAATAGAACCAGTTCAATTCTACAAACGATATAAAGACCTTGATGCCTTTATTAGTGAATATGTAAAGATTTTCGATTTTTGGTTCAGTGATATTATTAAAGAATCCAGCCTAGACAGCAATATCAACATTCAATATGAAAATATTTTATGCAATCTTCTAAATTCCTTATGGAATAACAAGATCATGCAAGAACTATTAAGATGGGAAATTGCAACAAAAGACGGGAACAGCATTAGAACCGCTAAGTTAAGAGAATTGCATACGCTTCCATTATGCAAGAAATTTGCTGATGCATTTGCTGAAACGGAAATAGATATTGTTGCCATATCAGCCTTGATTGTAGGAGGAATTTACTATATGATTCTTCATTGTGAATTGTCGGAATTTAGCGGAATCAATTTAAACAATGAGCAAGACAGGGAAAGAATTATAAAAGCAATCAAATATCTTGCAAACATACTATTCCAAACTCCTTCTTATGGATATTCTACTATCAAAATTGCATCAAATATGAAAAAAGACAATATACCTTTAGAAAAGATAGCAGAATATACCAATCTTCCAATGCAAATAATAAAAGACCTCTAACAAAGACACCTCTCTTGCCTATAATATAGAAAGAGAGGTGCTTTTATACATTATTTATAATACAGTTTCAAATCATCTGCCGAAATCTCCTTGCCATCCTCAAAGGTCAGTGTCCTGCGGTCTATCTCCCTGCCGTTCTTGCGCACCACGACCACCCACTGCATCGGCTCGTTCACAATCGCATCGTCGCCATCAACCACGCCGCCGGAAACGGCAAACTCGACCGCACCGCCTTCAGTGGAAAGCGTAACGGAAGATGCAGCCAGTTCTTCATCGCCAAGAACCGCCGTACCCTTGAACTTCTCCCCCGTGTTCTCATTGACAAGCGTCGTGCCGTTTGCCACCACGACCACCGACTTGATATAGCTGCGGTATTCGCCCGACTGCTGCACCGTAACCTGATACATCGCACCCTCGCCGCCTCCCGGCTTGTCGTCGTCGCTACACGCCCAAAAACCAAGAACCATGCCCAAGCATACCGCCAAACGATAAAATAATTTCTTCATAAGACTAAATTTTAAGTTTATAAATAAACCACGCAACCCAAACCGATATGGTTATTGTTGCGCAGAATGGAATTGAACAGCATTTCAAAACGGTATTCAGCGAACAGTGCCACCTTCGGACTGAGCAGCAGTTCAGGTCTGACACCCACCTCGTAGCCATAGACAAACGCCCGGCTCCGCTCCAAGTACACCAGTTCACTCTTTGCCTTTGCCCTCTGGTAGCCAATCGTGCCGGAAGCCACCCCCGCCAAAGAGAACTTGCGCCCCTTCAGGAGCCAGTAGGCGAACTCCGGGCCGATGGTTACGGTGTTCGCCCGCACCTGCTCACGGTTCAGGCTGCGGTAGTTCAGGTTCGCCCCCACCTTGAAGGACTTGAACACCCTGCCATAGCCCACCGTACCCTGCACCTGACTTTCGTCCACCACATAACCGAACTTCATGTTCAGATAGTTGCTGCCGATATACTGCGCCCTGCAAACAGCAGTCAGACACAACAGGCAGCTTATAAAAAACAGCTTTTTCATAGAATTATGGATTTACTTGTATGGTAATCTGTTTTCTCACCGGCAAACCGTACCGGCTTGAAACGGTAAACTCAATCAATGTCTCGCCTGTACTCTCAGGCATGAACACCACCAGGTTATTGTGTTCAAGCGCAACACCCTCGTCACGTGTAGCGTCATATCCGGAAATATAAACCTGCCCCTTACCCTTTACAAACCGTGCAGAAGCCTTTACGCCATACTGGTCTGTAGCAAGTAAAAGGTTAAACTCCACATTATCGGACAGGCTGACCATATCAGGCACATTCTGGAACTCCACATTCATATCAGGAGTAGAAACATCAAGCCTCATGCTGTCAGCCCTTGTCACCATTTCGCTGGCAACAGACATCATCAGGCTCATAGTTCCTGCCGTTGTCGGGACAAAATCAAAAGAGAATTTGCCATTTGTCTTATAATCATATTCAAAAGACTCACCAGGCGAATATTCGCTGTTATCAACGATGATCACGCCATTGCCACCCTCTATTTCAAACATAGTAAGCAGCTGGTCGCCGTTGTCAGGATCAAGACCATTAACGGAAAACGTACAGTTCACAGCCTTGCCAACCGCAGCCGCCCCACCGTCAATGCTTTTGAGTGAAACGGAAAAGTCACGGCTTATCAGATTGAGTTCGTTATCACAGGCAGATAAAGCCAGCATAAAGAACAGTGCAGAAATAAGACTTCTCATAGGCTTAAAATTTAAAACTTGGTTATTCTATCAAACAAATCATTCAAATCTACTCCCCTGCTTCTCAGGAAAGCGATATACTTCACCATCACGGGCAGGTTATCTGACTGCTCGATATTGGAAAGCTGCTGTCGGCTTATGCCCATCATTTCAGCTACGCTTTTGGCTGTAAGCTGTAAGCGGATGCGTTCGACCTTTAATTCATTCGTCAGTTCCATATATGAAATTTATTGGGTTTATCATTCTGTCATTTTTTATCACCTCATAGTGAAGGTGATTGCCTGTACTCAAGCCTGTACTGCCCACAAAACCGATAACATCACCTTTCGCGACCACTGCACCCTTGCGTCTGTAAATATGCGTAAGATGCGCATAACGTGTCTTGAAACCGAAGCGGTGTGTTATAACAACCGTTTTGCCATAACCGGGCACATTGCCGGAAAAGGAAACCGTGCCATCGGCTGCGGCATGTACAGTGGCCGCATACTCAGCCGCCATGTCAAGCCCGGCATGAAAGGTACGTTTACCGCTGACCGGATGCACCCGATATCCGAACCTGTCGGATATACGGTAATTCTCTTTAAGCGGTGCCACAGACGGTACAAACCTGAAAATATCCTCCTGACGGCTTATAATATGCCACACGGGAGCGACCTGTTTAAAATCACGTGCAGTCTGCAACACCTCTGCCACCAGTGTGCGCTTATCCTGTGCTGTGGATGCAGAAAGAGAAAACAGCACAATCAAAGCCACGCTAAAGCTCCGACACATTTACGATATCGCTGTTCTCCAGGTCAAAAAGAACATGACGGCCACCGTTTTTTTCGTTTATCTCGATACGGAAAAACTTGTCATCAGGAATAGTGAACTTATCAAAAGCAATCACATACTTCATCTTGTCGTTGCCCTCGATACGAGGAGCGTAGTTTTCGGAGAACAAAGCCTGCTGGTCAACCTCCTGGGATGCTGTCAGCTTCGCAGTCTTACGGTCAACGATATAATACCGGATATAGTCTATGTCGTAAGGAAGACGGCTCTTGTTCTCAATCTCAAAAGTGAAAAGCAGCAGATTATCGTAGATATGCAGGTTATTGAGTGAGAACACTATCTTATTGCGAACAATACCCTTATTGAAAATCTGCCGGCGTGCGTTATACACCCTGTTCATCACATCGTCACGTTCGCCAGCCGGGATGATATTGTCAGTAAGAATCACATTCGCCTTTTTCTCCGGCTTTTTCTCGCCCACCTCATATACAAAAGCATCCGGTTTATCCCGGTAATCGACATTGAATGTAAAGAACCTGCCGCTTTCGGTAGCAAACGAGACATTGGTCTGCTTTGGGAACTGCTGCACGCTGCCTGTACGTGCTATCATACGGATAATATTCTCCGTATTCTCAGCCTTACTGACATTGATACAGGTATCACCGTAATCAATGTAAATCACCTTTTCGGGAGCAATGAGGTGAGTCTGTGAAACCTCATTGATAAAAACCGTATCAGGATTTATGCTTGTCATGCCAGGAAGGAAATAGTTTGTCTGTTCAAGACTGTCAGCATAGGACACATTGAAGGAATAGAAAAAGCCTCCTTCAGTCGCCACGCTGACGGTAGTCTGCTTGCTGAAGCTTTTGCTGTTCGCCTTGATACGGAGAATATGCGGTACATTCTCCGGGTTATCAACCGCCACAAAATCAGTAACCGCCTGACTATATTTCACCGCTGAAGGAAAAATCAGATGTATGGTTTTGGAATAATTTACTGCGATGGGCAGACTCTCAACCGGGCGTATCTGCGCTGTAGCCGATACAGCCACAATCAGAAGGATTATATTCAAGAAAAGTGCTTTCATTTCAAATAAAGTTTATAGTTTGACTTCACCGTAACGACAATCTGGTTGTTCTTCTTACGGAACACGCTTTTAGCGGCATTGCTGACGGCGTTAACGCCTGTACTCAACACATCTGTGCCATAGATACCCGTATTCAGGTCACCCACCACTTCATCAGCCGCCTCCTTGCTTGCTTCAGCCTTTATATTCAGCGGCACATATATACCGGGCAAGCCATCCTGATCATAGACGGTCTTTTTAAGCTCGTAGATGCTGTTGCCTACCCTGACGGATTCAATGGCTATATTGATTCTGTCCTGGTCAAGTTTGACCGTGCCGAAAAGTGCCGTACCCTTGTCAAGCAGCAATCCATTAGGAAGCTGCATCTCTTGAAGTGTGACCAGCTTTATGACACTGCCGGAAGTAATCTTCTGGTCACCTGAAACAATCGCCTCGATGGTATTACCCGTATTCTGAGGTTTATCTCCGGAAAAGAATCTGCTCGCAGCAGGTTTGTTTTCGGGTTCAGGTGCCGGTTTGGTTTTCGGTTTCTCCGTTTTCTTCTTCACCGTCTTAGGCTTCGGAGCCGCCTTAGCCATGCTGTCAGCCCTTTGGTTAGCCCTCAGCTGCTGCTGAAGTGCAAGGACTTCAGGATCTTCTGTATAAACCCCTTCTGCCCTCTCATGATAGACTTTATCGGAAAAGTTCTCATATTCAGGCTTGGCTTCAGAACTCATCATATCGTCTATGGTGAAATCACTCTGCTGCTGTGCCCTTAAAGAGGTATTGACATCCTGCATATTCTCATCATCATCAGAACCGCTTAAAGCCATGACAATCACCAAAACCAACAGTACGAAAATGCCGAATGAAGCAAAAACGATAATCTTTGTCTTAGTCGTCTTATCCATAGGCTCACTGTTTAAGCGGTTGTTCTATCCGTATAATCTGCTGCAAGAACTGGCTGAAGAAAAACCCTGTCACGTTCTCCGGGAACTGCGGTGTTGTTCTGACAAGCTCACCCCTTGTGCGTATCAGGAATTTAAGTTTCTGTCCGGATACACTATGAATGGTAAGTGTGGAAGAAAACTCAACCTGATAAGGCTCGTTATCACCGGCAATACGCTGCACGCTGTCAAGCTCACATTTATACACCGCACCGTTCTGAACGGCATCAGAATAAGCCTTATCGTTATAATATTTGGAGAATATGGCATTCAGGTCGTTTTTATTGATATAAAAAGCGGCATGAGCCTGATTACGTTTCATATCGAGCCTGTCAAAGCTGTTGGCATAACGGGTGGCTTCGGAGCATGTATTCTTGACCAGTGCGATAAAAAGGTCTTCTGCATCTTCGGCATGAGTCTTCAGGTATTCGCCGGAGCGTTCGACCACGACTACCTTATTCAGTGCGGAGAAATTAACGGTCAGCCCCCATGCCAGAACCAGCAACACCACCAGCAAAGCAAAACCCAGACACAGTTTGAGGTTGACAGCCCCTTTACGCTTGGCTTCAGCCAGCGTATCAAATTCTTTCAATATATCATCTTTATTCATGATCGGCAGGATTTAAAACAGTTCACGACAATACTTCACACTCTTGGCAAACAGGAACAGTTTGAAGACAAATGCAAAAAGCAACCCCAACATCGTATATTTGTTCTGTCCGCACATCTGCATGACATTTTCAGAAATGACGGAACCCAGCGCATTTGCAATCAGGAAAGCCGGGATCATCATATAACAGACAAACAGATTTTTCAGGTAAGCATGTGTATAATGCCTGGTTTTCTCGTCAAGAAACAGAATAATCGCAATCGGTGTAACAATCTCCAGCAGGATAAGATACAGATACCTTGCAGCGGCGAAGAAGAAGAAAATATACTTAGTCGCATACAGAAGAACGGTATAAACCGCAATATTGAACGGAAGGGCTATCACCTCGTCAATCTGTTTGCCCACCCAGTTGCTACGTCTGTTAACCTCTTCGATATAATCTCTTGTGAAAGTAGCAATGGCTTCGTCTATGCTCAGATCGACATCTTCCTGATAGTGTTCTATCAGTTCATTCTGAATATTGCCCAGAGCCGTCTCAACAATGGTAAAGGCAAACGGAGCCGCCATGATAATGGCAAACACATAGATATAGATATAAAACAGCTTGAAGAACTGTTTCATATCAGCCGGTCTGTCACCTTCACTGAAGGCTTCTTTCCATGCGGTAACAAACTTCTGGATAACAATAATAATCGCCACAAAAGTGCACAAGGCAATGATGCCCTTGCTGACATCATTTAGTTTAACGGCGTCATACGCCTGTATAACATTATCAATCACTTCCATAGGCTCACGATTTATCAGATTTAAGTGCGGCAATCCGCTTTATTGCATCATTAACGGTATTGAACCTTGCCCTCTCGTCAAGCAGCTTGTCCTGCTGTGCCCTGAGCTTTGCATCAAGGTCAATTATTATCTTCAACCTTTCACCGTCCGTCATTTTCAGATCCGGCGAAATGATGGTGCGTAAAAGGTCAAAGGATGTAATACTCTCCTCCATAATATCATTGAGCACTTTGGTATAGGCATTATATCCCTCCTGCGTATAGATGTCTGTACGTGAACACTCGGTTGCTGAAATCTTCAGCATTTCGCCCTGAAGCTTCAGTACATTCAACACCATTTTGGAGTTCTGGATAAGACCACTCACCTTACGGTACAGGTCCAGGCTCTCAGTCAATATATTGCGTGAGTTATCCAAAACCTTAAACTGTTCGTAAGCCTGTTTGAGTTCTTTCGCCCACGTTATCTGTGAAAGTTGTGTCAGTGCCGGGTCTGAAACCACAAACTGAGAAAAGGCAGGTGTGGCCAAACAGAACGTCATGATGACACTACATAGAAAAATCCGTCTCATAGTCTTTGTGTTTTAACTGTTTATACTGTTCGATAGCTGTCTCCAGGCTGCCGACCTCTCTGTATATCTCCTGTAACCTGTTCCATTTCTCGCCATCCGTCTGAAAAGCCAGCAGCTTTTCAGGAGAAAGCTCCAGACGCACCACAGTAGCGTAGTTATCCATAAATCTCAGGAAAATTTCGGAGTACGGTCTTGTGCCCGTAAAATCATTGCGTATGGACTTCATCAGGTTAATATGACTCCGGTTCTTGATATGGAACGCCTCGATTGTCTGGTCATATACCACCTCATTGGCCGGAAGCACATAAAGAAGCTGCGTATTGGCAATGATACCCTTAGTATATTCATTATCCGGCAGCTGTGCCATAGACTGTACGATTGTGCCCACAGCCCCATTCTCCTTACGGAGTTTCTGGTAACAGAAAGCAACCGTAGAATGGATATCGGCACCTGAAAACGTATCTTTGATGGACTGGCTTTCGGCGTATTCGTCAAAGATCAGCATACCACGCACCGACCTGTCGGAAAGAATCTTGTTTTCAATGGTATCAAAAAGGATGGTCATAATCACGGAGATAAGGAAAGGGTCTTTCTTTATCTTCGTAAGTTCGAAGACAATAAAATCACGGTTCTGCATATCATTCTCCAGTGGGGAATGTCTGCAAACATTCTCATAGAAGCCCCCCGGCATGAACTCGGAACACACGTGTAGAAAGCTGTCTATATCGAAATATTCAGGAAGGATATTCAGCCTGTCATACAGGCTGTGCCCCTGCTGCCTCACATAATCGTAAAAGTCAGGGAAAGAATGGCCGTCTGTCTTATCCTCGTAATACTGACGGATAATCTTTGTAAGGGAAACGACCTGTTTAGTGTCTTCCATAATGCTTTTGGTACGCCAGAACTTCAGCACCAGATTAACGAGCGTCTTTATTTTCTCGTTATCAGGCTGTACACCGCCCGTATAAAAAGGATTTATACCCAGTGGAGAAGTACCGTCATAATCAATGTGCAGCGACTTATCTTTATATAGTTGGGAAAGCTGGTAGAAACTTTTTCCGAACTCAACCACAATCAGCTTGTAATTCTGCTCAATACACTGCTGAATGATATTAAGAGAAACCACCGACTTACCACCACCGGTACTTGCCGCCACAATCATGTTGCGTGCAGGAATACGTTTTTTAGAGGCATCCCAAATATCTTTTCTGACCGGAGCCTGAAACAGGCGGTCATTAAAAAGAATACCCTCTTTATCACTTCTGAAAGTAGTATAGTTTATAGCCATACAAAGTGAGGAGTGCAAATCAGAGAGGAACATGAAGTCATCATCCAGACAGTTTTCACGTCCAAGAACCGAACCGATAAAAATATTATAAAGACCTTCATAAGAAGGGATATAATATTTAAACCCGGCATTGGTAAAGATCATCTTCACCTGCTCGATACAGCGGTCAAGAACCGCGTCTTCATCTTCAAGCAGCATGATATTGAAATGTGTCTTACAAAGTACATTCTCTTCGTTGATAATCTCCTGTTCATAGTTAGCCAGACCTTCATAACGGCTTTTGATAGCCTTGTCAAACTCACGGTATCTGCCGAAGAGTCTCACCCTCTCGGATAGTTCGTCACGGTAACTGCTACCGGCAAACCGCCATATCTGGTTTATGACATGTGAACAAGGAAGATGAACGCCCAGCCTTTCGAGCATAGACATATAAAGGCTGCTGTTAGCCTCTTGTAGCGTACTGTCTGTAACGTATGTTTTCATACGGTCAGGCAAGTAGCGTTCATCACAAACGGAAAAGAAAACACCTTTTTTATGTCCGATACGTATCATATCGGCACACTGTATGTCTCTCAGACCTTCATCATCATGGAATCCGTTAACGAAACGGAAGACATGCTGTTTTATCTCTGCCACACTCAGGGGCCTTATCTGTGTGCCTCTGATGTTGCGTATGATGGAAACGGCACTTTCAACCGCTTCAAGAAACTCAGAAAGCCTGTCCTTGTCGGCTTTCGTCAGTTTCTCACGGTAATCCAACGGATTAGCCTGATAAGCCTTCTCCAGACTGGAGAGTGACGAGAGTGTAAAGGAAAGGATGCAGAAATGGTGAAGGTATTCTCTGCCCTCAAAGTATCTGCGTTCAGCTTTCTGGATATAGGTATCACCCTCTATCACATAATCGGATTTGAATTTCCGGCGTAAGAATATATCCTGTTTATGGATAAAGCCATTACGCACATACTGAAACGCCCTGAAGAACTCATTGTGTCTCTGCTCCAGGTCGGCAGTGTCAAGCGAATATGCTTCAGGCAGCTCCATCAGATAAACAACGGAAATGTCGCCGGATTTGGTAAGAATAGCCGAGCCTACTGTATCAAGGATACAATAAGCCTGTGCTGCTGCAATTTTCATAAGCCTCTGGTTTTACAGGCTGTGCAGCAAGTCCTTGTTTGAAATAACGAAAATATTTTTTCTGAATTTATTGAATTTGCGTTCAATGGAAAGATTGATAAACAGCACACGTAAGAAGACAGAAACAAGTGCGCCCACCATCAAAGCAACTATAAACATCACGAAAGAACCTTCTCCGCTCATGGCATTTGTCAAAAACCCCACAATAAACAGAACCAGGACAGCCAAAATAATACAATAAACAAGAAAGAATCTGGTATTCATCCCATGTACTTTCAAAGGGGTTTCCAGCCCCTTACGCACCTGAAATTCCATTTACAGGGACATTTTAAGTTTACTGTTCACCAGAGCTATGACGGCAGCAATGATAGCCAGGCCGATAATGATATAGCCGACTACCCAAAGAAGATTAACGATACCCTCCTTGCGTGTGCCTTGTCCGTCACGGTCGATAATCTTGTCGTAGTTCATCACGACACCGATACCTACACCGACAATCAGAAGCATGGCAATCACAGGAACGGCATACTCACTAAGGAAAGTATTAACTTCGGTTCTCAGACCTCCGCTTATCTGGAGGATTACAGTTAGAATTGTGTTCATAAGCTCTTGTATTTGATTAGTATTAGGTTTTCTTACTCGCACATAAAATACTCCGCCAGAAATGATAAAATCACAACCGAAAGTGTACTTATATAACAATATTGTACAAAAACCGTACCTGTAATGACAAATTAAAAGATATTTCACCAAATACACTAACATTCAGCATTTTACATAAATACAAGAAAAAGAACAGGAATGTGGAATTTCCACACTCCTGTTCTACATTATTGGGGAATTTTAAGCAGATTTCTACAATGAAAACTAATATTGCATAGATGTTAAAACACCATTCTCAAAATAGTAATACTCACAAGAATAACCAAATTCTCTTGATTTATGTTCATAAACCCATTGTTCGTGAACTCCCCAAGAACCTTTTGTTGTATTAACATCATCTGGATAGCCCAACGCTTCTATGACCATATCATCAGACCAACCTATTTTGATATTCTTTAAAGCAATTAATTTAGCATTTTGAATACCATACTTTTTAGTGTTCTTTTCAAACTTATCCCAATCAATCTTGATATAACTTGAATTTATATCATAAATAATATTGAAGCCATATTTTCTAATTAACATTTCAATTTTAGAAAGATCAGAGCCATTATTTACAAATTCAGCAACTTTGTTCTTATTATATTTATTAGAAAGTCTTTTCAAAACTTCTTCATTACAGATTTCAATGTAATGTAAACTAATATTTTTATCTATAGGAACATAAGATTTTAATCTCTTAAGTTTATCAGCTAAAAATTGTTTTCGTTCTTCTTCCTTCTTCTTTTTTTCTTGTTTTAACAGTTTTGCTTGTTCTAATAATTCGTTCTCTCTTCTGACCGCGTCATAAACAATACTGTCACTAACTTGAGCAGTATTATAATATTCAATATCCAGGTTTTTATCACCATCATTAAAATAAAAACGTAATCCTTTACCATCTATATTTAGTGCAACAACCCTTTTACACTTAAAATAAGCATAAGGAGTTAGTTTAACTCTACTAACACACTTTTTAGCATTATAATCTAAGTTTGAAAGATTGAAAAATAAAGAATCATTATAATATAACTCATTGAGTCTCGATAAATACCCTTCAACATACATATAAGGATATTCAGTTTCTAACAAAGCATTACCATTAATATACACTTTCTTACCTGTTTCCTCAATATAACATTCCAAAACAGTATTAGAGTTCATCTTTATAATATTAGTGACACGAAAATGTTTACCAACAACATAATCATTCTTACTATAAAGTTTATAATAACCTCCAATAGGTTTAAATATTTTACCATTTTTATTTTTCCAAAATAAATTTGATTTAATTCTCGGCATATGAGGATAAACTAAAACCTGACCAACCAATAAATCTATATTTGAACTATTGACATTCTGTAAGCTATCATATTTATATTGTGAGAATAAGCTCAAAGGAAAAAAGAGAAAAAATAACACTAAATAAATATATCTCATAATTAAAGTTTTATATATTGTTTTATAAACAAAAGTAACAAAAACTAATAAACCTGCTGTAAATCCTTGATAATTTTCTTGTAGTTATCATCAATATCTGAAGGAACAACCGCACGAACTATGGGAAGAGGTTCTTCCGGCTGGCTGTACATCTTGAAACGAAGATGAAAGCTCGGCATGTTTGAATGTGCCGCACTGCCCACGAACTCGCCCGGCTTCAGTGAGGTAAAGAAATTGCTGTCGTAAATATCCTCCTTTTGTGTCGATACAGTGCGGCTGCGGTTCGCTCCACCCCTACCACTGCCGGAAGTACGAGAAATTTTCTGTTTCTCATGCTTGCCGAAAACCAACGGATAGGACTTCAGGGCTTCAACATCTTTGGTACGCCCAAAGAAGACATTACCGAAGTTGGATTCAAGACTGCTCCGGTCATACTTGCCGTACAGCTTCTCAATCTTAGCAGAAGATTGAGTAAGCACAAGAAACGCACACAAGTATTCACGAAGGACTGACGGCATCTTTTCAAAGTCAGCAATCCTGAACGTGGTCGCTTCATCAAGCACATAGACAAAAGGAATCTTATTAGCCATCGTAAAGCGTCTGGAACTGATGGAAAGCATGAGCGAGATAATGGGAGAGATAAGACTCTCAATCTGAAACGAGTTGGCAACGGCAACCAGTTTCGGATCTTCAGGGTCAAGCAGGTTATACTGAAAGTCATTGCCTGTAAGGACATAACTTATCTCTTTATTGTTAGCCAAGATACCCAGGTTTCGTGTCAGTGAGCTTAGATAGGAAGCCTGTGTTTTAGGGCTGTCTGCTGCATCAAGGAAACCTTTGGCCAGTGCCCTGCTCTCATGACTGCCATTAAGAAACTCCGTTATCCTCTGTGTACCGGCAGAACACACATAGTTAACGATATGCGGTATTGTACACAACTTCGGGAAATCACGATAAAAGCGTATGGAAACGCCCCACATGATACCCAGCGCACCCCCGAACCACTCATCTTTCTTGCTGTCCTTCTCCATATAAGCCGTCAGCAAGTCACTTATAAGCTGTAAGAAAAGGCTCTCATTGCCGACTACTGCCGGAGCTATGGGATTGGTGCGATGGGTACGCTCCATATCCACAAACGAGATATAATAGAACTTATAAGGATATTGGTTTTTCTTGACCAGATTATAGGCTGTGCGCGTCAGGTCAAAATCTTTGTAATCATAGATAAAACCGGCAAAACGGTTTTTGACAAACTGCTCCAGCAGCGGTTTGCCGATGGATTTTGTCTTTCCGGACTCTGCGCCGCCATATACGAGAAATCCATTGAAAGGATTACCGAAGGTGATACGTCTGCCACCGTCAGCAAACAGTTCAAAACGGTATTGCGCATCTTTCTTCTGTTTCTTGTCAGAAGAAGGAAGAAGGACAACCAAGGCGATAACCAGGCAAAGTACGACTATTGCCGCAATCAGATACATCATCATAAGCTATAACTCTTTAAACGGATTCAGATAACTGCCAATCTGCTTTAACAGAATCATTTTAAGATTGGCCGGATTCTTTATAACACTCACTACCTTTTTGGCATTACCGGCAATCATGCGTTCAGTACGGAAATTATCACCAAGAATTTCGTTTATCACCTTGTGACCAACCGAACCGCCCAACATACCAGCCGCCTTTTCCGCACTCGTGGACTGCTGCCTGTCATGCCTGCTTGTCTGTCGATTATTATCTCTGGCATATCCGGTAAACGCCAACAGGTCACGCCGATCAATGGAAAACGTACAGCCATCTTTCGTATAACTGTAGTTGCCGGATTCATCCGTCTCAACCGTATAGCCTCTATCTCTCATAGCCCTGTTTATCTGTTTCAGGGTGGTATATTCAGGATTCTCCAGCAATGCCCTCATATCAGGATTAGGAACAGCATAGGCATGTCTGAAACGGTCAATCAAGGCAATATCATTATCAAAGGCAAATTTACGGATAGAAGATACAGGCAGATAAGTTTTTGTCTGTTCATCAAACAGCACATCATAGGAAACCTCTTTGAGAACCTTCGCAAAGCGTGGCTTCTGTGCCTCTTCAGGAGCGGAAGAAGCTGATGCCCTATCAGGCTTCAGGTTATTATCATCATTCAAAATAGCTATAACCTTTGCATCACCGACTTCTTCTATCGGAACCTTTTTATAAGTCTTGAATGAAATATTCTTAGCCTTCAGTCCGTTTTCGTGATAGAAAACACCGTCAAGCCTGTATTTATACAGATTGAAACGGCTTATAATATCCGTCATCCGCTCAGGCTCCAGTTTAGGATTGGCAAACTTCATCAGGTCTTTATGCCTTATGCTGACTTTTTGCCTGTCATTGGAGAAAGTATGGACACCCTTACGGACACGATGCTCATACCCCTGTTCTTTCATGGCAACCACAATCTGATTTGCAGAAGTAAACCGATAATCAGAAAGCAAATTACGCAAGTCATTATTTTTCAACTTTTTAAGAATACTTTCCGCTTCCGGCTCTGTCTTAACAAGATTGATTTTGTTGTCATAGGCAAACTGTCTTACGGTAGCCAAGGAAACGGTAACCTTATTCTGTTCGTCATAAATCACCTGGTATGAAACCTGTTTTACCGTCCTGTTCTGTTGCTGACCTTCATTGACATAAGTACCGAAACCTATATTCTTGACTTGCAAGCCATTTTCGTGATAATGTAAAGGATCAGCTTCGTAACGTGTAAGGTCGAATCTGTCCGCTATATCTTTAATCCGTGCATCAGACAAAGGACACTCAAATGTTTTCAGTTCTTTATGAGAAACCTGAAAAGACTCGCCTTGTCTTGAAAACGTGTGTACGCCACGCCGTACCTGATGTGTGAAACCCTGTTCTTTCATGGCGGCCACAATCTGGTTGGCTGCCGTGAACTGTTGCTGCTGGAGCAAAGACCTTAATTCAGGATTAGAAATAGTATCAGGAACAGCCGGACGCACAAAACAGTCACTTTGAACGGCCTGATACTGAAACTCCCTGTCAAAACATTGCTGAACACTCACCTTCCAGTTCTCATGAGAAAAGCCACGCTTAACCGTACCTCTGCCCTCCAGTTCCCACGAATTACCGGCAGACTTGGCAGCCGGAGACAGCTTAACCTTGCCATTCTTGCTTTTACGCGAAACGATAACGTGTACATGCAGGTTAAGACCAGGCTTGACATCACCAATCTTAGCCAACCCCTTTTTTACTTCTTCATCCGAGTAACTGAAAGTCCGTTTTGTTTCTATCCGTGCATAATACATCAGGTCGCCCCCATCTTTGACCGCTTCACGCTGAAAGTTACGGGCATATTCATCCATTGCGGACCGGGTAAACTTCTCCAGCTTGCGATAGACAGCCTGACGCTCATCAGGAGCCAG
>ENA-OPSM01000075-OPSM01000075.1-human-gut-metagenome-genome-assembly--contig:-NODE-75-length-36244-cov-2.318716_pt1 | contig 36244 bp, 30 predicted proteins | sample MGYA00241457_ERZ501906 | MGnify/ENA primary metagenome ERZ501906 (study PRJEB25962, sample SAMEA2042451) | human gut metagenome | biome: human gut; feature: human-associated habitat; material: faeces...
CCACGACCCGCCCCTGCCCAAGTGCTGCGGCTGCCACTTTTCCAACTGGAAGCTTGCAAACCACACCCTGCATCAGACCTTTGCCTCTGCGTGTTATAAGGAAGTCATATTTTTCTACCAGCTCATCCAGTTTCTGTTCCAGATAAGGCGCTACTTCCTTTACATGACCTAAAATGTCACAGGCTTTAAACTGATCAAATACTGCCGAAACGGCTGCTCCGACAAATGGGTTTCCACCATAGGTCGTTCCGTGGTCTCCCGGTGCCAGCGATTTGTCTGCCACACGCTGTGTCAGGAAAAATGCACCGACCGGCACTCCACATCCGAGTGCTTTTGCACAGGTCATGATATCCGGTTTTACTCCGTAATTCTGCCATGCGAACATCTCGCCGGTACGTCCCATGCCACACTGGATCTCATCTAAGATTAACAGAATATCCTTTTCATCACAGAGCCTGCGCACGCCCTCGATAAATGCAGGATCGGCCGGATAAATTCCGCCTTCTCCCTGTACCGTCTCCATAATAACCGCACAGGTCTTGTCCGTTACCAGTTCTTTTACACTTTCTAAATTGTTATACTCTGCAAATTTCACACCCGGCATGAGCGGAGCAAACGGTTCCTGATAATGGGCATTTCCGGTTACGGAAAGTGCTCCGATACTTCTTCCGTGGAAAGAATGTTTCATGGCAATGATTTCATGGCCGGCATGTCCGTCTCTGGTATATGCATATTTTTTTGCAGCTTTGATGGCTCCCTCAATGGCCTCCGTACCGCTGTTGGTAAAGAAAATACGATCCATTCCGCTGGCTTTTAGTGCTTTCTTTGCCGCCTCAATGGTCGGGACATTGTAATAAAGATTTGACGTATGCAGCAGTTTATCCACCTGATCCTTCAGCGCATTTTTGTATGCTTCATTGCTATAGCCCAGCGCACATACGGCGATTCCAGCTGCGAAATCCAGATACGCTTTTTTGTCTGTATCGTAAAGGTATACGCCCTCACCATGATCAAGTACAAGTGAAAAACGATTGTAGGTATGCAGAAGTTCCTGCTCCGCGGTATCAATATATTCCTGTTTATTCATTGTTTATCCACACCTCTTATCTCTTATTCATTGTAAAAATGATGTTCTTCATCACCCAAAATTGCAGTACCGATTCCGCGATTGGTGAAGATTTCCAAAAGCAGACAATGTGCGATTCTTCCATCGAGAATATGCACACGGGATACTCCGTTATCAATAGCGTCAATGCAGTTATTCAGCTTCGGAAGCATACCGCCACCGATATATCCGTCTGTAATCAGTTTTCTTGCATCGGAAACCGTAAGTTCGGAAATCAGAGTGGACGGATCTTCCGGATCTTTGTATACTCCCTCGATATCGGTTAAGAATGCCAGTTTCTCTGCGGAAACCGCACGGGCAATCGCACATGCCGCATCATCCGCATTGATATTATATGTATCATAATTGTCATCAAGACCGATCGGGCAGATAATCGGAAGGAAATCTTTCTCCAGCAGATCATACAGAATCTTTGGATTCACTTCCTTTACTTCTCCTACATATCCGATGTCCTGACCATCCGACAATTTCTTTTCCACCTTTAACAGACCACCGTCTTTTCCACTGATGCCGACCGCCTGCACCCCAAGTTCCTGCACCATGGATACAAGTGATTTATTGACACGGTTTAACACCATCTCTGCAATCTCCATGGTAGGCGCATCCGTCTTACGCAGTCCATTGATAAATTCCGGTTCCATTCCTGCTTTGGCAACCCATTTGCTGATCTCCTTGCCACCGCCATGCACAATGATCGGTTTGAATCCAACCAGCTTTAACAGGGTGACATCCTGGATGACCTGTTTTTTCAGTTTCTCATCTACCATCGCTGATCCACCGTATTTTACAACGATAATCTTGCGGTTAAAACGCTGGATATAAGGCAATGCCTCAATCAGCACCTGTGCTTTTTCCAATGCGTTTAAATTCTCACTCATAACATTCTCCTTACTGATTAAATCTCGTAATATTTGCTTCGTTCAATGTAAAATCGTAATAGTTTAAGTCTTCCCTGAAACACCAGCCGGCATCTTTCCAGAAATGATTTCCCAGCTCATTGCTCTTAAATGCGATCAGGCTGACCTTATTGATTTTTTCTTTCTGCAGGGCGCGCATACATGCGACTGCCATGGCTTTTCCGATTCCGTTCTTCCGGTAATCTTCATGCACACAGACATGATACAGACATCCGCGTCTCCCGTCATGTCCGCAGAGAATGGCTCCCACGATCTTTCCATCTGCTACCGCTACCATACTCGTGGTCGGATTTCTTTTTAAAAACCGCTCCACTCCTTCTTTGGAATCATCGATGGAACGGATTCCAAAACCGTGGATGCCCATCCACAACGCATACACCTCATCATAATCTTCCAGTGTCATCACACGGATTGTATATTCTTTACTCATTATTCACCTCATTATAGAGCTCATTGTATGAGAGTTCCGCTTACGCGGAAACAATGAGCGTAGGAAATGCATCAAACAGATGCCTTTCATTATGGAAACATCGGAACCATGGAAAGTCCTTCTGCCTCATCAAATCCGAACAGCAGATTCATGTTCTGTACAGCCTGTCCGGCTGCACCCTTGACCAGATTGTCCAGTGCACCCATCATCACAACTCTGCCGGTACGCTCATCAATGACAAAGTTTACGTCCACGTAATTGCTGCCCTCTACCCACTTGGTCTCCGGGCAGACACCTTTCTTTAATACACGCACGAAACGTTCCTTTGCATAATATTTATCGTAAGCAGCCTTCAGTTCCTCATAAGAAGGATAGGTACCATCCGGCTTTTTGATCAGGGTTGCATACTCTGTCGCAAGAATTCCGCGGTTCATCGGAACCAGATGCGGTGTAAAATTCACGGTAATCTCTTTTCCTGCCGCATAGCCGAGCTGCTCCTCAATCTCCGGTGTATGTCTGTGTGTTGTCACACCGTATGCTTTCATGCTCTCGTTCACTTCGCAGAACAGGTTCGGTGTCTTTGCCCCACGTCCCGCTCCGGAAGTACCGGATTTTGCATCAATAATCAATGTATCCGGATCAATCAGTCCCTCTTTTACCAGCGGATATGCTGTCAGAATGGAACAGGTCGTATAACATCCCGGATTTGCAATCAGACGGGTCTGGGTGGTCACCTTATCACGGTTAATCTCACAGAGTCCGTAAACGGCTTCCTTAATAAACTGTGGGCTTTTATGCTCAATCTTATACCATTTTTCATAGGTAGCAACATCTTTGATTCGAAAATCCGCACTCAGATCAATGATCTTTACCTTATTTAAAATATCCTCATTCAGCACACCTGCCAGAAATCCCTGTGGTGTTGCCGTGAAAATCACATCCACGCGGGAAGCAAGCTCATCCATGTTATCACCCAGACAGTCTGCATCGACAAGTTCAAAAAAGTTTCTGTAAATATCTGCATAATTTTCATCGAGATAGCTTCTTGATCCAAACCATTCGATCTGTGCCTCTTTATGATTCAATAAAATACGCACCAGTTCTGCTCCTGCATAACCGGTCGCTCCGATAATTCCTACCTTTACCATGTTTCTTACCTTTTCTTTCTTTTAAAAATATGATTCTATCCTATAATAGTCCATCTTTTTCCATCCGTAAATAGCAAATATTCACAAATTTATGTATATTTATGCAATTTTATGTATATTTTTTCACTTGTGTTTTCATTTGGATTGATGTATAGTAGGGTTAGTCGTACGAGAGCGTACAATTCCATATAGAAAGAAAGGATACAATCTTATGAAAGAAAAAGTTGTTTTAGCTTACTCCGGCGGACTCGATACTACCGCTATTATCCCTTGGTTAAAGGAGACTTATGGTTATGAGGTTGTCTGCTGCTGTATCAACTGCGGACAGGGCGAAGAATTAGACGGACTGGAAGAAAGAGCCAAATTATCCGGCGCTTCTAAATTATATATCGAAGATATCACAGATGAGTTCTGTGACGATTACATCGTACCTTGTGTACAGGCTGGTGCTGTATATGAGCACAAATACTTATTAGGTACTGCCATGGCACGTCCTGGTATCGCAAAGAAACTGGTAGAGATCGCCAGAAAAGAAAACGCTGTTGCCATCTGCCACGGTGCTACCGGAAAAGGAAATGACCAGATCCGTTTCGAGCTTGGTATCAAAGCACTTGCTCCGGATATCAAAATCATTGCTCCTTGGCGTGATGACAAGTGGCAGATGGATTCCCGTGAGGCAGAGATCGCATACTGCAAAGCACACGGAATCGATCTTCCATTCGGCACAGACCAAAGTTACAGCCGTGACCGTAACTTATGGCATATCAGCCATGAAGGACTTGAGCTGGAGAATCCTGCAAACGAGCCAAATTATGATCATCTTCTGGTTCTTGGTGTTTCCCCTGAGAAAGCTCCGGACGAAGGCGAATATGTAACCATGACATTTGAAAAGGGGGTTCCAAAGACTGTAAACGGAAAAGAAATGAAAGTTTCCGATATCATCCGTGAATTAAACCGTCTCGGTGGAAAGCACGGTGTCGGCATCATCGATATCGTAGAAAACCGTGTCGTTGGTATGAAATCCCGTGGTGTATATGAGACTCCTGGCGGAACGATCCTTATGGAAGCACATGACCAGCTGGAAGAACTGGTTCTCGACCGCGATACCTTATCTGCAAAGAAAGAGATGGGCAACCGTCTTGCCAATGTTGTATACGAAGGAAAATGGTTCACTCCTCTTCGCGAAGCAATCCAGGCATTTGTTACTTCTACCCAGAAGTATGTCACCGGTGAAGTAAAATTCAAGCTCTACAAAGGAAACATCATCAAAGCCGGCACAACTTCTCCATACTCTCTCTACAGTGAGTCTCTGGCAAGTTTCACAACCGGTGATCAGTACGATCATCACGATGCAGACGGATTCATCACACTGTTCGGACTTCCTCTGAAAGTTCGTGCAATGATGCTGCAGAATGTAGATAAAAAAGATCTGGATAAATAAAAATCCGGTCACAAAAAAGAAGCGCGTCTGCGCTTCTTTTTTTGTATCCTTTACCCATTCAGCCCCATCGCCCGCGCGATCATGGCAAGAAGAAACAGGTGTGCCGGATAAAATATGTAGAAGAAATACTTCATCTGTTTTCCCCTGGTTCCATTGTAAAAATAAATCGGTATCATATCTAAAAATGCTGCCGCTTCAATGATACTTGCCAGCAGGGTTAAAACCAGAACACCGATACCCATTCCCTTCACTTTCTTCGGATAAAACATGTAAATTGCAAAAATTGTCACAATTCCCGACAAATCGTAATCTGTACGGAAAAGAAGTGCCAGAAATCCCCCGGCTACAACTATCACAATGATAAGAATCACACGGATGGCTGCTGCTTTTTCCCCGTAAACATCCGCCACAAACTTCTGCCTTATCTTTTCAACACCCCAGATCACCAAAAGTCCGAACAGCAAAGTAAAAAAGACATTGTTGCTGGAAAAATCCCACATTCTCCTGCTGAATGCCAGGTCAAACGGAACCTCGGAAATCAGTGCAAACAAAAAAAGCCTTCCCGCATATTTTGCCCTGCTGCGTGTATGGTAAAATCCCTCTACCAGAAGAAAACAGTAAATCGGAAATGCAGCTCTTCCAATAATGCGCAAGAAAAATGCGGGGGCTTCCAGTCCCGGAATCTGTTCTAAAATAACGGCTGACGTGTGATCAATCAGCATGGAAACTACGGCGATCACCTTTAACCAATAGCCGGAAATTCCCTGTTGTTTAACATTCATAATCCTTCTCCTCTTTATTATTTTGCAAGAAGCTGTGCAATCTCTTCTTTGTATGGCGGAATCGTCTTTTTGGTCTCTCCCTCGGCACAAAGCCACGGTGTCTCTAAAATCTTCGGGATTTCCACAAAGCGCGGATCGTGAACCAGACGGTACAATGGTTCAAATCCAATGGTTCCTTTTCCAATGTTTGCATGACGGTCTTTATGTGCTCCCAGGAGATTTAAACTGTCATTGATATGAAAAACCGCAATCTGATCCAGCCCGATCACCTTATCAAAAGTCTCGAACACGCCATCATAATCATGCACCAGATCATAGCCGGCATCATTCACATGACAGGTGTCAAAACAGACTCTTAACCGTTCCTTTTTGTGCACTCCGTCATAGATTGCCCTAATCTCTTCAAACGTTCTTCCAATCTCGCTGCCTTTTCCTGCCATCGTTTCCAACGCAATAAACACATCATCCCCGTTGGCATCAAGCACCATATTCAGTCCCCGGACAGTCTGTGCAATTCCTGCCTCCGCCCCCGCGTCTAATGCAGATCCCGGATGCAGTACCAGAATTTTACTGCGCATGGCAGCCGTGCGCCGGATCTCTTTTTCCAAAAATTCCACAGCAAGCTCAAATGTCTCCGGCTTTACCGTATTGGCAAGATTGATGATATACGGTGCATGAACCACGATTTCCCGGATTCCAGCCTTTGTGGCATACTCCCAGCCCGCCTCAATATTTAAGTCTTTGATTTCTTTTCTCCGGGTATTCTGCGGTGCCCCTGTGTAGAGCATCAGCACATTTGCCCCATAACGCTCCGCTTCCTTCACGGATGCCAGAAACATCTCTTTTCCTGCCATTCCCACATGAGAGCCTATTTTAATTTCTTCCATTTTATATGTCCTCTGCTTTCAGCTTTTTCTTCTGCTGATGTGCAGTAATTGCGATCAGCAGATTTTGCGGAATAAATCTTCCGCATATCGTTACTGCCTTGATTTCAGTCGTCGGAACAATGAGCACTTTGCGTCTTTTCATCTGCTTTAATGCATATCCGGCGCAATACTCCGGTGTGATTCCGGCCAGTGCAAATTCAACATTTGCCACTTCATTGAATTCCGTATTCACCGGACCCGGACACAATGCCCCTACATATACCCGGCTGCCTCTCTGTTTCAGTTCCAGCGCCACTGCCCGCGTCAGACTCGCCATATAGGCTTTGGTCGCATAATAGGTGGCCATATACGGGCCTGCCGGAAGCAGTCCTGCCGAAGAAGCGACATTTAAAATGTAACCGCCCTCCTGCTTTTCCATGCGGCGAAGCATCAGTTTCATCAAAAGATGCATGGCCTTGACATTCACATCAATCATCTGCATTTCCTTCTCTGCATCTGTCTCGAGAAAACTGCCGCAATCCCCAAAACCGGCATTGTTGATCAATATTCCGACCGGAACCGGCTCCAGCTGCTGCATCAGACGGTAACACGCTTCTTTTTCGGACAAATCTGCCGTGATAACCATGCTTTCCGTCCCACTTTTTTTCAATTCCTCCGCCAGTGCCTGCAGCCGGTTTTCCCGTCGCGCAACCAGTACCAGACGGTATCCTTCTGCCGCGAGCTGTCTTGCAAATGCCATACCAATTCCAGAGCTTGCCCCTGTAATAACTGCATATGTTTTTTTCATTTTACATCCTCCTAAAGCATAATGAGTATAACACAGCAGCCCCCGGTTGTCTAATAAAATCAGGGCTTACAGAGGTTCCCCCTGTAAGCCCTATGGCAGAAAAATGAGTATAAAACTATTGTTTTAAGGTTCTGGCTTATTTCACCTTTACCTTCATCCTTACTGTTTTTTTGGTTCCGTCTTTTAATGTAACCTCTGCGGTCACTTTTCCGGTTCCTTTCTTCTTTCCGGTAATCTTTCCGTTTTTATTTACGGAAACCACAGACTTCTTGGAAGACTTATAGGTAATCTTTGCCACGTTTTCCATATTCAGCTTCTTGTTCCATTTAAATACGGTTGTCTTTTTTGTAGCAACATTTACTGTGGTCTTTGCTGGCTTAACAGTTTTTGCGATCTGCTTTGCCTCAGCCTTTACCTCAGCCTGTGTCTTTACGACATAAGTTCCCTCACCCTTAAATGTCAGTGAGACAGAACCATCCTTTGCGACCTTGTAAGCTTTCCGGTTTACAAGAACCAGTTCCCCGGTCTTTTCATCTTTCTTCATTACGGCAAGTTTTGCACCTGCTTTGACATCTGCTGCATTTACCTGTAAGGTGTATGCTGTTGTTCCATCTGCTTTCTTGACTTCCTGTGTGATGGTCACATCTTTCGTTCCGGCAGCTTCTGTTACAGCTTGGATCACATCGGCATTTACGGTTGCTTTCACGCCTGTTTTACTTGTCTTTCCAGTTGCTGCTACTGCTGCCTCTGCGGTTACTTTTCCGCTTGCATCCTTTGTGACTGTTACGGTTGCAGTCGTTCCTTCCGGAAGTTTTTCTGCTGGAATAACGCTCTCTGTCGTTGTTGCATCCTTTTTGGTATCTTCAGAAGGCTTGGTTTCGGTTGTTGTGCTTCCGCTGGAGGAACTTCCACCGGTAGATCCGCCGTTTGTACTTGAATTATTTTTCAGAACAACGGTACCACCATCTGTTGCCGCTGGAATGATCACTTTAATCTTTCCGTTACTTACCGTATATGTTTTTCCAGAATACAGATCCTTCAAAACAGTTCCATTATTTTCACTAACCGGAATTTCTACAGTCTGTGCAACATCTTTGATATTTAAACCAACATATAATTTTGTTCCTTTGTAGCTTCTGGATACAATATCATAACCATTTTCATCAGATGCTAAAATTGTTTTTCTGTCTCCTCTTGCAAATACATCTGTATATGCATTACGGATAGAAAGCATCTTCTTATAATGCTGATATGTCTTATTGTCATTACTTACTATTGACCAGTCAAAATCATAACGATTTGTCTGATATGGATAATTATTTAATCCTGTCTGTCCGATTTCCTCACCATAATAAATCACTGGCTGTCCCTTTGCAGTAATTTGTAAGCTTGCTGCAACCATAGACGCTGCTGTTGCTGCGTCTTCAGCCATTCCACCATCCAAAAGTTTCTTCTTAAATCCATCCTCGTCATGACTTCCAAGGAACTGACCTGTCATATATGTATTGTTTAATACACTATTTCTGGATGTCAGGAAACTTTCTACGGAAGAAATATTTCCCTTTACAAAATTAGTTGCCTGATCATTAAAATCAAAATCCAGATCCGAATCCATTTCTCCGGTTCCTAAAGTATTGCCATTAGAAGCATAGCCTCCTCCTGCATACTCTCCAATCATCTTAAAATCTGAATCTACTTCCGTCAGAGCATTTTTTAATTCTGCCCAGGTATCGTTTTCCACATGTTTAACCGTATCAACACGGAAATAGTCGATGCCAAAATCTTTCACCCACTGGGTCTGCCACTTGACAAGCTGTGCGCTGACCGCAGGATCTTCTGTTCTAAAATCTGGTAAATTACTTAAGGAATCTTTCTGGTCACTTCCGGATACAATATCGTCTCCGCTTCGGATCATATCACCAAAATCCGTATCATATCCGGCATGGTTAACCACAATATCTACCATAATACGAATACCGCGGTTATGTGCCTGATCAATCAATGTCTGGAATTCTTCTTCTGTTCCAAGCGTTGGGTTCAGCTTTGTAAAATCGCTTGCCCAATATCCATGGTATGCAGCATTGTACGGAACATCTTCTTTTCCCGTGTCAGTTACCGTAACTCCCGGAATATTTTCTACAATAGGAGTAATCCAGATTGTATTAATTCCCAAATCCTCTAAATAGTCTAACTTTTGTGTAATTCCTGCGAAATCACCACCATGATACAGACCTGCATTATCCTTTCCGTAAGTCTGTGCTCCGCTTGCTGTATTGTTTGATTCATTTCCATCAAAGAAGCGATCCGTTACCATAAAATAAATAACGGATTCATCCCAATCAAAATCTTTCGCATTTTTCTTGGTTCGAGCAGTCACTTCAACCTGTACACTTGTTGAATACTCATTTCCATACTGATCTGTTACAACAATTGGCAATGTCTTTTTTCCTAATGTTGTATCAGTTGTAGCTGAAATTGTTACAGCCTGTAAATCTGGTACAATTGCTAATGCACTACTTCCACCTAAAGAAGAAACATCAATGCTTGCAGATGCAACTTCTAATTTCTTCTCATTCTCGTCCTGATTTACCGTGAATTTTACAACATTATTCTCGTTATAATTAAATGAAGCGTTCATTACTTCTGCCTGAATAGTGGCATTCAGCTTATAATACTCAATATAAGAATAATCGTTTCCCTCTTTTTGTTCCTGCTTATCGTTATATTTATCTAAAATATATTCATCCCCGACTTTATAACGATAATATGTATATCCGCTTTCCAGTTTGTTATAGTTATACTCAAAACGCTTATTCCCAGCATTATAAGTCATTTCATGTTCCGTACCATTGATATCTACAGATACCTTCTTATCTGCAAGCTTATCATCAATTAAGGCGTTATCATCCCGATAATAAAATGCAATCTTATTTTCTTTTGGAAGGACTTCATATCCCTTATTGTATGGAGCACTTAATACCGGTTCTTCCCCTTTTTTCATGCTTGCGCATACAACGTTCTGCTCTTGTGGAAATGCAATGGAGTGATCTCCTCCATCCTTGATCCAGTCAGAGCCGGAAGGATCCAGCACAACCACGAAATCAACCTTCGTACAGCTTGACTTTACCGGAACTTTAATTTTCCATTTTCCAGCTCCTGCAGATTCAAAGTTTTTCAATTCTGCCGCAAAACCAGTGGTCCATGAATAAAACTCCGGGGTGGTTGTTAAAGTATCATTTTCATATTCAAGATAAAAATATCTTGGATCTTCTTTGGTAATGGTAGGTTTTACTGTGACAGGTGTTTTTCCATACACATACCATAAGGTTACTTCTGAAGTATTCTCATCAATAGTATATAATCGATTGCCATCTTGTCCACCATCCCAGGATCCAGCTTTGTCTCTAGCAATAATTCCAAGTGAATTGTATGGCACCGTAACCGTTCCCTGTACCCATGTTACATTATTTTCTGTATCTTCTACCGTTTTATTTAAAGTAACAGTCGTATTGTTACTCCCGCCATTCTCAAAAATGTAAATATCCGATACCCCAGGCTTCATTTCCAAATCCTGAGAATACATATTTATGGTTACCCGATACTGCTTTTCTACAACTGGAATTGTCAGTTCCTGTGTAAAATCGCCATAGGAAGCAATAACAATCACTTCTGTTGAATTAACATTCTTTGCAACAGTAAGCTTATTTCCATCCAATGTCACACCTTCCATTGGTGATTTTAACTGATAGGAAACGGTTACTGTTTTTGCATCAGCAGATGTTCCATCATAATACTCTGCCGATGTACTTAATTCTTTTGTTTGGCCTTTTGAAATATTTCCATTTTCTACTACAATTTTCTGTAACTTTTTCTGCTCAACCTTTACATTTTTACCCTCTGATGTATCTGTAAGATCAATGGTAAACGTAACATCTGAAGGTGCTTCTATTGTCACACTGCGGTTACCATCATATCCCCATGGTTTATCCCAGCTAAAATTCTCAGGATCCTGTAAAATCTTATAGGAATATGTACCTTTTGCAACATCATGAAAAGTAATACTGAACTTATTTTCATCTGACTTATCCTGCTCCAATACATTTCGTGTATCATTTGCATCCCAGTTGCTATTTCCAGTCAATCCGGAATCTCCTGCAAGTGTAAATGTATTTTTAATTTCAGCAGCTTTAATTTCTGTTGTTTTTTCAGCACTTGTATACCATTTTTCCACTGAAGGATCAAAATATGCTTCTTTATGTCCTTCATTTGCAATTTGGGCATTCCAGCATTTGTATTCTTTACCTGTTTTAACAAACTGCAAGCCTTCTATGGTTCCGGAAATTGTTACATATCCCCATTTACCATTTGCCGGATCGGATAATAATGTTGGTAATTCTTTATTTCCCCACGGATCAATTACCTGATCAAAATTTCCTTCTGTAACTCTAGCATTAGACCAAACATTTACGCCCCAATCCGCTACTGTAGTTCCATCAGGCAACTCAAAATATAATTTTACAGCTGCCTCTTCTGCTTTTGCCTGTACCGCCCCAATCGGCAAAAGTGTCAGAACCATCGCAATTGCAAGTAAAAAACTTACAAAACGGTTCTTTGTTGAAAACCTTCTCTCTCCCATTTTTTCCTCCTTTTGAATGATTTTTCGGGTTTTTTCGTCTTTCATTATACTTGAAAATGTATACGAAATAAAGTTGGAAAAACTGCCAAAAAACCTCTGGAAATTTTGTCTAAAAATTCCAGAGGTTTTTTCAACTTATTATACACATTGTATATTCATTTTTATTGCTGCAGTACCAGCTCGCGCCCTGTCACATCCAGTTCCATGCTCTGTGGATCTTTTTTATACTGCTCAAGCACGGTCAGCCACAGCATATGTACTTCGTAGATCAGCATCTGATCCGCCTCCACTGCATACGGAGCTAAAACATCCACATCGAAGAAGCGGATGCCAAGCGGTGGCAGAAAAATCAAATTGCAGGACTTCTTTTTCTCTCCGCAGGTGTAGATCTGCTCATAAGAAACCAATAGAAATTCTTTTTCCTGATCCATACAGTGATAGGAAACAAAACACTCATCTATCACCCAGGTCTCTCCCTCTTCGGTTTCCACTGGTTTCTTCGCCGGATCGTTGTACTCGGTAGTCTGGCACTGAATATCCCAGTGCAGTTTTCCTTCCCGCGTTTTTTGTATCATATCGGTCACTTTACGGACCAGCTGTTCTTCCTTTTTCTTCATTCTTATGCCTGCTCTCTCACATAAATCTGTGACAGATTATTCATGATCGCCGCTGCGACATCCGGTTTATTCATGGAATAAATATGAATGTGGTTGACTCCATTGGCAATCAGATCAATGATCTGCTCGGTTGCATAGGCAATTCCTGCCTGTTTCATGGCTGCAGGATTATCCCCAAACCGATCCACAATGCTTAAAAATTTGGCAGGAACGAGGTTTCCTGTCAGGGAAATTGTCCGCTTTACCTGTGCAACATTGGTCACTGGCATGATTCCTGCTGTGACCGGCACATCAATCCCCTTTGCAAGTGCCTTGTATAAAAAGCGGTAGTAAATATTATTGTCGAAAAACATCTGTGTGGTCAGATACTCACAGCCTGCATCCACTTTCTCTTTCAGATGAGCTAAGTCTTCATCCATGTTGGAAGCCTCCGGATGTCCCTCCGGATAACATGCACCACCGATGCAGAAATCACCGGCTTCCCTGATCTCACGGATGAGCTCAATCGCATGGTGATACTGATCCGGAAGTGGGAAATCTGTATTGGTCGGGATATCTCCGCGGAGTGCGAGAATATTTTCAATTCCACGCTCTTTGAGTTCGCTGATTACGGTATGTACCTTCTCCCTAGTGGAAGAAACACAGGTCAGATGTGCAATCGCCGGTACTCCGTATGAATTGATCGCATCTGCGATCTCCACCGTATAATCGCTTGTTCCGCCAGTCGCACCATACGTACAGCTGATATACGCCGGTTTTAATTTTGCGATTTCTGCTGCAATTGCCTTATAATTCTGCAGCTGTGCTCCCTGTTTTGGCGGGAAAATCTCACATGAGATTGTCACCTCATTCTTCTTTAAAATTTCCGATACTTTCATATTTTTCTCCTGTTGTTAAAATTTTCGAAGCTCATCTGTGCCGTCATCCATAGTATTGACAATACGCTTAATCTGCACAAAATAGGAATAATTATCATTTACATGAACTTCACAGCGATCTCCGACTTTATGCCCGAAAATAGCTGCGCCAAGCGGTGATTCCCTGCTGATCAGATTTTTCAGTGAATTGCTTCTGACTGTTGTCACCAGTTTATATGTTTCCGTCACATCGTCCTCTTCAAAATAAATATCGACGGTATTGTTCATTCCAACTTCATCTTCCGGAGAGTCTTCAGAAACAATCACTGCTGTCTTGATCATTTTTTCCAGATAACGGATACGGCTTTCATTTTCGTTTTTGAACTTTTTGGCTGCCTTATATTCAAAATTTTCGCTCAGGTCTCCCTGGGCACGTGCTTCTTTTACATCTTCGAGGGCTTCCTTCCGAACCACCAGCTTCCGGTGTTCAATCTCTGCCTCCATTTTTTCAATATCCTTTTTTGTTAATTCATCATGCATATTCTGCCTCCAGATATTAATCTAACATTTTACATACAAAATCGCAAGTCCTATCTTCCTGCGTACAGACACTGATCAGATATCTGTCTTTTATGGTTCCCAGCGGAATTTCTTTATAGTATTTCCCATGCAGGGTATCCACGGTATGAAATGCCTTTGTCATTCCTTCCCCGGTCATTTTCACATAGCTTTCTTTTCTTGTCCAGAACCGGAGCAGTTCCTGCGGATCATCCCCGGCATCTTTCCACCAGTTCCATTCCGCTTCCGTTAATATCCGCTTTGCCAGCCTCTGATTGCGGGCTTCCTGCCAAAAACGGTTCTGCTGTTCCACATCCACACCTACCGGGACATCCGACAGTGCTCCCACTGCGTATGCTCCCGCATGGCTTAAATTAAAGAAAACCCCATCTTTTTTCAGACGCGGCTTTCCATGTCCTTCCAGCCCAAAAGATTCTTCGGCATAAGGGATCTGTTCTTCCAGCAGCATATGCCGGAGCAGAAGACCCGCCGCAATGGATCTGCTGCGGTTTTCTTTTCCTTTTATTGTTCTTACTTTCTCCCTGCGGCTCTCCACAAGAAGAGACAGCGAATTCTCCTCTTCTTCCGGACGCTGGAAACAGACCGGCCGGATATATAGTTTAAGCATGTAATGCTCCTAAAAATCCACACGCCAGCACAAAAATGCCAAGAATGATCCGGTAATATCCAAACACCTTGAAATCGTGTTTTTTAATATATCCCATCAGAAAACGGATAACAATCAGGGAAACCGCAAATGCAATGACACATCCCACAAACAGGATAACGACCTCGGATGTCGAAAAATCCAGTCCAAACTTCGCAATCTTTAAGATACTGGCACCAAACATAACCGGAATGGCAAGGAAAAACGTATACTCTGCCGCAACGGTTCTGGACACTCCGATCAAAAGTGCTCCGACAATCGTTGCACCAGACCGGGAGGTTCCCGGAAAGATTGCAGCGATCAGCTGAAACAGACCGATAAAAAGTGCCGTGTCGTAACCGATATCTGCAAGCGAATTGATTCTGGAATTTTTCCCTTTATGGGAATTCTCAATCAGAATAAACGCAATACCAAACAGAATCAGCATGACAGATACCATCTGGTAATTGTAAAAATGTTCCTCCACCCAGTCATCCGCAAGAACACCGATCACCGCTGCCGGAATGGTAGAAACCAGAATATGAAACCACAATTTAAAAATATCTGTTTTGATCCATGCGCCCGGTCCCCGTTTTGTCAAAGGTGCTACATTGTTTTTTCTTCCAAACGGCCAGATCTGGCTCCAGAACAGAACAACGACCGCAAGAATCGCTCCCAGCTGGATCACGACCTCGAACATGCTGTAAAATTCATCACTTACTTTCAGTTTGACCACTTCATTCAGCAGAATCAGATGCCCGGTACTGCTGATGGGAAGCCACTCGGTCACGCCTTCCACAATTCCAAATAATACGGCTTTTAATACCTCTATCAGTTCTATCATTTTTTCCCTTTCTATCGCTCGCTTCCATCAAAATCCATCTGGTTCATATATTCCTGTGAAAAATCCGGATGGGTAGACAGTTCTATATAATGCATACTTTTCTGAATTATGGAAAGCTGCTCTCTTGCTTTTTTTGAAATAGCTGCTGATACTGCGCCTTCTCCGGCTGCATTTCCAACTGAATCCGTAATCGGAAGTAATTCCTTTGGGATCAGTCCAATCGCCGCTGCCGATTCTTTTTTCAGATAGCTGCCAAAACCACCTGCGAGAATGACATGATCCAGCTGTTCATAAGAAGTATGACTGTCCTGTAGCAGAATCCGCATTCCGGCTGCAAATGCTGCCTTTGCAAGCTGTAGTCCCCGGATATCTTCCTGCGTCACACATACCTTATGCGCCAGCCAGACACATGGCTGCCCTGCATATTCTCCCAAGTATTTCCGATAGGCAACCGAAACCGACTGTTTCTGCTTTAACAATCCTGTGTGATCGAGAAGCCCCATCTCTAAAATTACCGCAAGTGCATCAATCAGACCGGAACCGCAAATACCACACGCCTCCTCGTCTCCGATTACCTGCACCCGGATTCTTCGCTGGTCGAGCCAGACATGGGATATCGCTCCGGCCGCTGCCGGCATTCCCATCGCCATCTCCGCACCTTCAAATGCAGATCCGACCGCCGTGGCACAGCAATAAATCTGATCTTCGTTTCCGACCGCCATCTCTCCGTTCGTTCCAATATCCAGAAGAAGCACTTTCTCTTTGGGGTTCTTCTGCATCACTGCCAAAAGATCCGAAGTAATATCTCCTCCGACAAATCCTGCAACCGCCGGTGCTATGTATACCGATCTGCAATCCGTAAGTCCCAGCTGCTCTCCGGTATACTCTTTTCCAAAGAATTCCTGCGGCATAAACGGCGTCACCCCGATGGAAACAGGCGAAATTCCCGCAAACAGATGACACATTACCGTATTTCCCACCACGGCAAGACGCTGAATCTGTTCCCCTCTCCCTGTTTTTTTCTGCAGTGTCCGAAGCATCTGTGCGATCTGAAAAATAATCTGTTCTTTTAATATTTCCAGTTTTCCTGCTTCGGCTGCCTGAATACGTGAAAGCACATCTGCACCAAAACTTCTCTGTGCGCTTGGTTCACTGACCGTTGCCAGCTTTTCTCCTGTCTTTCCATCGATCAGATGGCAGACCACCGTCGTAGTACCGATATCGCATGCCGCATCCAGCCCTTCTCCGTCATCCGCCGGATAATGTGTGACCGTTCCGTTTTCTGCAATTTTAGACTTCTGTGCGCGAAGCTGCACTTTCGGAATTGTGATACGCATACCATCGGTTACTTTTGTCATACAGGCAAGTACTTCTCCCATATGTTCCACCTCTACGGTACACTTTCCGCATCTTCCCCTGCCGCCGCATGGCGCTGTCAGCACATGGATTCCATGTTCCTGAAGTGTCTCTAAAATGGTTTTTCCTTCTTCTGCATCAAGTTTATGTGATTTTTTTTCAATTATTACTTCTATCTGCATAGGCTTTCTTATACTCTAAAAGCAGCAAACCGGATCAGATTCGATTCGCTGCTTTTTACAGGCTCTGTTACTTGTTTCGATTACTTGTTCAGAGAAGACTCACGGTAAATGATATCATCTCTTCCCGGTCCGTTGGAAACCATGGTGATCGGATATCCAATCTGTCCCTCGATAAACTCAATGTACTTGCGGCAATTTTCCGGAAGTTCTTCATACTTCTTGATACCGCGGATGTCACATTTCCATCCCGGAAGCTTTGTGAGTACCGGCTTTGCCTTCTCCAAGAGACTAGTAACCGGAAATTCGGTTGTCACTTCTCCGTTGATCTCGTATCCGGTACATACCGGAATCTCATCGAGATATCCTAATACATCAAGTACAGTAAATGCTACATCGGTTGTTCCCTGCAGACGACAGCCATATTTGCTGGCTACACAGTCGAACCATCCCATTCTTCTCGGACGTCCGGTGGTTGCACCGAACTCTCCACCATCTCCACCGCGACGGCGAAGTTCATCTGCCTCATCTCCGAAAATCTCACTTACAAATGCACCGGCACCTACAGCAGAAGAATATGCCTTACATACGGTAATGATCTGTTTGATCTCATATGGCGGAACTCCTGCCCCGATTGCACCGTATGCAGCCAGTGTGGAAGATGAGGTAACCATTGGATAAATTCCGTGATCCGGATCTTTTAATGTTCCAAGCTGTCCTTCTAAGAGAACGGTCTTTCCTTCTTTGAGTGCCTTGTCCAGGAATAAGGAAACATCACATACATATGGAGCTACCATATCGCGGTACTCATGTAATGTATTTAATAATTCATCAGTATCAATCAGTGGCTTGTGATACAGATGCTCTAAGATTACATTCTTCTGCTCTGCAACACGGACTACCTTTTCCTTTAACAGTTCATCATCAAAAAGCTCACTTACCTGAAAACCGATCTTTGCGTATTTATCTGAATAAAACGGAGCAATACCAGATTTTGTTGATCCGAAAGATTTTCCTCCCAGACGCTCCTCCTCGTACTGATCAAACAGTACGTGATACGGCATCACAATCTGTGCACGGTTGGACACAAGAATCTTTGGCATCGGAACGTTGCGGTCTGTGATGGACTTAATCTCCTTGAAAAGACGTGGAATATCAAGTGCCACACCATTTCCAATCACACTCGTTGTATGACTGTAAAATACTCCGGACGGAAGTGTATGTAATGCAAACTTTCCGTAGTCATTTACGATTGTGTGTCCTGCGTTCGCACCTCCCTGAAAACGTACAATGATATCGGCCTGCTTTGCAAGCATGTCCGTAATCTTGCCTTTGCCTTCGTCGCCCCAGTTAGCGCCAACAACTGCTTTTACCATCTTTTATTCCTCCTGTATGTCTGCTTTAACTTTCCGTGCGCACTTTTTTACGCACGAAAACGGACAGGTGTAAAAACCCATCCGTTTTTACTTTATGATTATAAAGGATTCCCACTGAAATTACAAGTCATAAACTTTAATTTGTTAGCATATGAAAGTTTCCAAAAGCTGCCTGCTACGCTTCAATCTTTTTGGAACATGCGATCGCAAGTGCTCCCGGTCCGATATGACAGGCAATGGATAATGACAGTGGCTGCATGACGATCTCATTGTCCGGAAAGACAGCCTGCACTTCTTCTTTGAATGCCTCAGCGGCTGCAGTGTCAAATGTATAGGCCAGTTCCAGATTCATCTTCTCCCCATCCGGGCTGTGAAAACGCTTCTCAAAATCGTTTTTCATAGCCTCGGTCATGATTGTTTTTGCCTGTTTTACCGTACGTGCCTTTGCAAATGCATCCAGCTTTTCTCCCTGGATCTGCAATACCGGTTTCAGTTTCAGTAAGGTTCCCAGTGCTGCTGCTGCCGGTGTGATACGTCCGCCTTTTTTCAGATACTCCAGTGTATCGACCATAATGTATATGGAGGATTCAAATTTTTCTTTTTCCAGAATCTCTTTGATTTCTTCTGCACCTTTTCCCTGCTCTGCCAGCATTTTGGCATCGAGCACGGACTGCCGCATTGTTACGGAAATACGCTGGTTATTGACTACCTGTACTTTTCCGTCATAGTCCTGGGAAAGCATATATGCCGTCTCACAGGAACTGCTTAAGCCCGAAGACATCGGTATGTATACAATTTCATCGTATTCTTTCAAAAGTTCATCCCATTTATCGGTCACATCTCCAACCAGCGGCATGGAGGTTTTGATCTCTCCGCCCTCTTTGAGTTTCTGATAAAACTGCTCCTGTGTCAGGTCAATATCTTCATAAAACATCTGTCCGTTAATATAAAAAGGCATCGGCATTACCACTACGCCAAGTTCTTTTGCCTCGCTTTGTGTAATACCACTGTTACTGTCCGTTACAACAATCACTCGACTCATTTTTTCCACTCCTGATTTTCGTTGTTTTTCCAAACGGTTCCTTTGTCTTTGAACCGTTACGCTTTCTATCATATCATAGGACAAAAAAAATGAAAAGCCTTGATTTTCAAGGCTTTTCATATCTATTTCACATGGTTTTTGATACTATGTTTACTTCATAACGCAACGGTTATGTCCGATTACATCATTCCGCCCATTCCCGGAGCACCACCGGCTGGCATTGCAGGAGTATCTTCCTTAATGTTTGCAACAGCAGACTCTGTGGTGAGTAATGTAGAAGCAACGGATGTTGCATTCTGCAGGGCACTTCTTGTAACCTTAACCGGATCAAGAATTCCGGATTCTACCATGTCAACATACTCTTCGGTAGCTGCATTGAAACCGGTTCCCGGTGCAGATTCCTTTACCTTATTGATGATAACAGCACCTTCAAGACCTGCGTTTGCAGCGATGTAATACAAAGGAGCTTCCAGTGCCTTTAAGATAACCTTCGCACCGGTCTTTTCATCTCCCTCTAAGGAATCAGCAAGCTCTGCAACCTTCTTGGATGCATGGATATATGCAGATCCGCCACCTGCGATAATACCTTCCTCGACTGCTGCACGGGTAGCATTTAATGCATCTTCCATACGAAGCTTTGCTTCTTTCATCTCGGTCTCTGTTGCAGCACCGACACGGATGACTGCGACACCACCTGCCATCTTTGCAAGTCTTTCCTGTAACTTTTCTTTATCAAACTCAGAAGTAGTCTCCTCGATCTGTCCACGGATCTGTTTGATACGTCCCTGAATCTTATCCTTGTCTCCGGCACCATCCACGATAACGGTGTTCTCTTTCTGAACCTTAACGGATTTTGCACGTCCAAGCATATCCATGGTGGTATCTTTCAGTTCTAATCCAAGATCGGAGCTGATCACCTGACCGCCGGTAAGGATTGCGATATCCTCAAGCATGGCCTTTCTTCTGTCACCATATCCAGGAGCCTTGACAGCTACTACGTTGAATGTACCACGCAGTTTGTTTACGATCAATGTGGTGAGTGCTTCTCCCTCGATATCCTCAGCGATGATCAGAAGTCTTGCACCGGACTGTACGATCTGCTCAAGCAGTGGCAGGATATCCTGGATATTGGAAATCTTCTTGTCTGTGATCAAGATGTATGGATCATCGAGATTTGCTTCCATCTTATCCATATCTGTGCACATATAAGCAGATAAGTAACCTCTGTCAAACTGCATACCTTCTACCAGGTCAAGCTCTGTCTGCATGGTCTTGGACTCTTCGATTGTGATGACACCATCGTTTGTAACCTTTTCCATAGCGTCTGCTACCAGATTACCAACAGCTTCATCACCGGCAGAAATTGCTGCAACTTTTGCGATCTGCTCTTTGCCCTTAACCTTCTGGCTCATTTCCTTTAATGCCTCAACAGCGGCATCTGTTGCCTTCTTCATACCACGTCTTAACACGATCGGATTTGCTCCTGCTTCCAGGTTCTTCATACCTTCCTGAACCATAGCCTGTGTTAAAACAGTAGCGGTAGTTGTACCATCACCGGCTACATCATTGGTCTTGGTTGCAACTTCTTTTACAAGCTGTGCACCCATGTTCTCAAATGCATCCTCAAGTTCCACTTCTTTTGCGATTGTTACACCATCGTTTGTGATCAGTGGAGCACCAAAGGATTTATCCAGTACAACGTTACGTCCTTTCGGTCCTAATGTTACACGAACGGTATTTGCTAATTTATCGACACCTGCACCAAGTGCTGCTCTGGCGTCTGAACCATATTTAATCTCTTTTGCCATGACTACAATAACCTCTCTTCTTTAAAATTCAGCCTATAATTTCCAATTTATAAAAACTACTCAACAATTGCAAGAATATCATTCTGTCTTACGATAATGTACTCTTCCCCATCAAGTTTTACTTCTGTCCCTGCATATTTGGAATAGATTACTTTCTGGCCTTCTTTTACCTGCATAACGATTTCTTTGCCATCGACTACTCCGCCAGGACCTACAGCGATTACTTCCGCTTCCTGTGGCTTCTCTTGTGCTGCTCCCGGTAATACGATACCGGATGCGGTAGTCTCTTCTGCTTCTAACTGTTTTAATACTACTCTGTCTGTTAATGGCACTAATTTCATTACAAATAGCCTCCTTTTCGTCTTTACTAGCACTCACTTTATTCGAGTGCTAACTCTTTCTGTAAATAAAATATCACTGTTGTTTTTCATTGTCAACAGTGATACTCAATTTTTATATTTTTTTTAGATTCCCGGAATTCACTTTCTTTGTATGCTTTATTATTTCATCGTACTGTGCATACATTTTTTGTGTTTCGTTTTCAAGTGTATAATAATGAAAAATATACGGCACAAGAAGCACAAGGAGCAGCATGGTAAAACCATAGAGTGTCATGATCCCCGTCAAAAGCGGGGCAAACAATGATAGTACCGTTATCACAGCAAATGTAACCGTTACAATCAGATGAATCAGACGTTCGTGCTGGAAAAATCCAATCTGAACCAGATGTTCTTCCAAAATACATTCCCATTCCTCATATGTTTTCTCTTCTTCGTCTGCCAGAAGCCGGTCCACACGTTTCCGGTACTCTGTAATTCTTTTTTTCATTTCTGCCTCGATTCAGACTCTATATTAATCCATAGTGTTCCATTGCATGCTTTATTCCATCATCGTAGATATCCGTTGTCACAAATTCAGCCGCCTCTTTTGCCGGAGGTGTTCCATTCCCCATGGCAATTCCATGTCCCACAAAAGAAAGCATATCCAGATCATTGACACTGTCACCAATCGCATAGGTATCCTCATTTTTAATACCCATATGCCTGCAGAGCCAGTCTATCCCGGTCGCTTTCGATGTTCCTTTCGGAACAAATTCCACAACATGTCCTTCATGCTCCAGACAGTCAAAATCAGTCCCCAGTTCATCCCGGATTCTGGCATAATCGGTTGTTGGCAGGATATCCCCCGACATTTTATTAATGCGGATGTCCGGTGAATAGCCTTTTAATATTTTGGCAGATGCTCCCATTGCCTCAAAAAGGTACAGCACATACGGATCTGTCTTGAAATTTTCTTTATCTATCCAGTGGCAGTCCGGACCTTCCAGCACAATCGGCATCCGGCATTCTTCCATGACCCGGACAATTTTTTCTGTCAGTTCCGGGGAAAGGATATTTTCATACAGAACCTTTCCATCCATCTCCACATGGTTGCCGCATGCTGCAACAATTCCGTCAAAGCCGATCCCAAGCAGCCGCTTATCGTTAATATTGCTACGGGATCTTCCACTGCACAGAAATGTCTTATGTCCGTTTTTCTGCAATTGTTTGATGGTTGGAATTGTACTTTCTGGAATCTGCATTTTTTCATCCCACAGCGTTCCGTCTATATCAAAAAATATGTATGCCATTTTTACTCTCCTCATCTGTCAGCTGTTTCCCCTATACTAGCATAATCCGGCAGATGCGTCAAAGTATCCTGATTTTTTTCTATTTCAATGCATTTGCAATCCGCACAACAACATATCTGTTTTTCTGGAATTCGATCTCATACTGCCAGTGCGGGCACGGTGCTACTGAGCTTCCAATCTCAATGGTAATGGAAGGTTTATTAAGCAGATCCATCACATACTCCCGGTACTGTCCTCCCCAGGACCTTCCGCTGCCGCTATCCGGGGCTTTGCTGTATCCGGTAATTTTCTTTGCGATATCATACATTTTATAGGTATCTTTTTTCAGGCTTCCTTTCGTACAGTCCCCGTAAATAATTCTTCCCATGGCATGGTAATTCACCACACCCTGCAGATTTTGTTTTTTGATCAGCTGCTGTGTCAGCGTTGCTACCGCATAAGATTCCGGCTCACTCAGTGCTTTTTTGCCGGAATACCCCTGTGCACCTTTCTTTCCGCCGGAAACAAAATGTTTTGCCGGGAAATTCCGGTTTAAATCCACACCGCGTCCATTGGACTTCCATGTGGAATGTCTGGTCTGGGAAACCGTTACCCCGTCCGGATTTGCCATAACAATATAATGGATCTGTATTTTATTTAATGTGTTTGCCGGTTTTACCCCGCCAATCGTCCCATTATAATTTTCCAGATAATACTCCAGTTCCTTCATCAGAACGGCCGAACAGATATACTCTCTGGCATGCAGGGTGCTGACTACCAGTAATGATTCCTCTGCATCCGGATTTCCGATTGCAAAATCATAGATGGCACGCCCCTGCAAAGAGGTCCCGATTTTTGTCATTTCACAGTAGTTGCTGTACTTCTGTTCCAGTTCCTGCATGTCTTTTTTCATCTGGCTGTAAGTATACTTCTGTGACCGGATCTGTACGGCTTTTGTATTGGAAAACGTGACTTTTGCAGCCTCATCCGCTTCCTTCTGCTCGTTTTTTGCAACAATTTTATATGTATATGTCTTACCGGATGATACGTTTTTATCGGTATAGGATGGCTTGCTCCTCTCGGCAAGTTTTTTGTATTCCCCTCCGGCTGTTTTCCGGTAAATCACATAGGAAGTGGCATCGCTGCTTTCTTTCCATTCCAGATATACCTTTGTTTTTCCCTGTTTTGTTGTATGCAGTCCCTCCACGGCAGAAGGCTGTGGCAGTTCTTCCGGCTGTTGGGTATCGTCCGGCTGCTGGATATCTCCCGGCTGTTGGGTATCATCCGGCTGCTGCGTAGTATCCGGTGTTACATGATTACTCTCGGTATCCGTTACCGTTGCAGTATTTGCGGCATCTTCTGCATAAATACTCTGTGGGCACTGTGCCAGCATTCCAGCCACAAGTGCCCCGCAAATTACTTTTTTCCATAAACATTTCATCTTCTTTTGTACTCCTTTTTTCTATTGTCTTTTATCAGGCGTTTGCGAAACGCGCTAGTATACGCCTCTTTGTTTATTTTGCAAATATATTACCTCAATTTTATTCTTTCTCCTTATCTTCCTGCTTTTTTCTGTCAGACAAATACCTCCACATCAGCACAATCCCGGCTCCCAATATCATCAATGAAAATATCCATGCGACCGCATCTCCCCTGACACTGAAATCCAGCCAATGCGTTTCCGTCCGGACTACTGCAATAAAATTTGCCGTCATATGTCCGATCATGGATGCATAGACATTTCCCGCACGATCCATCAGAAGTGCCAGCACCACACCAAGAATCAGTGCGTAAATAAACTGCACGATATTGACATGCACGGCCGCAAAAATCAATGCCGAAATTCCAACCGCAAACGGTTTCGACAGCATATCTTTTAATCTTCCGAAAATAATTCCCCGGAATACCAGTTCTTCCAGAATCGGGGTAAATACTGCCAGACAAAGAATTTCCATTCCTATTGTACTTCCGTAAAAATCGGTATTTGCCTGCTGGTAACCCATCGAAATTTCCGTCAGTTTCGTCATGGATATGAGATTGTTCAAAGAAATTCCAAAGCATGCCATGATCCCGGCCGCAAAAAGTGCATGACAGATACGTTCCCGGCTGATTCCAAACGGCTGCTTTGCAATCCCTGCCAGTGCCTGTCCCTGACGATAAAACGGAAGCATGGATGGAATTGTAAAAACAGTGGCAATCAGCTGACAGAACACATAATGTGTGGCATCTCCTCCAAATGCCCACTGTGCAATTGTCATGATAATCAGCATCACCGCGTAATAAAAAAGAAACGGGTATAAGATATACCAGATCTTTCTCAGCGTCTCCTTAAAAGTTTCCATGATATACCCTCCCGTTTTTCTTTATTGTTTCTTTAACATGCCCGGCAGTTCTTCCATAGAATCGCACACACCGATCACGCCTGCCTCTTTCATTTCCTTTACATCTCCAAAACCAAAGCTGACCGCAAGACACGCAATTCCAAGTTCTTTCGCCCCGTTGACATCAAACATCGTATCCCCGATCAGACACATCTCGGATTTTGGAATATGACTCCAGCGGTGCATGACTTCCTTAAGAATCTCGGATTTTTTATCCCGTGTACCATCAAATGTTGCACCTACCACATCATCAAACAGCGGAAGAATTCCAAAATGCTCCAGAATCCGTTTGCAGGATACTTCCGGCTTGGAAGATGCCATGCCAATCCGGTATCCCTGTTCTTTTAATGTACGGATACACTTTTCCACACCCGGATATAACTTACACTCAAAAATTCCCGTCGTATTGTACCGTTCCCGGTATTTCTGCACAGCCTCATACGCTTTTTCATGCGAAAATCCATAATATCTTTCAAAACTCTCCGAAAGCGGCGGCCCGATAAACCGGTATAATTTTGCCGTATCCGGCTCCTTAATTCCGTAAAAATCAAGCGTATATAAAACACATTTTATGATTCCCTCGGAAGAATCAATAAGCGTTCCGTCCAGATCAAACAAAATGGTGTTCATTATTTCTTTACTCCTTTGGTATCGCGGTTTCCCACATGCAGACGATGCAGGGCAACCGGCTTTCCTTTCACCTCGACCTCTTTCTCCTCACCTTCATGCAGCACATGAATACTTTTCAGTTCATCCCCGGCAGCCAGTTTCATGCCACGCACGCCCACCGCACCTTTCTTTTTCTGCGGAATTTGTGCACAGTCAATCCGAAGAAACATATCTTTCTTTGTTGCCATCACCAGTGTATCATTTTCTTCTAACGGACATACCGTTAGTACTTCATCTTCCTCTCCCAGCTTTGTTGCCGCTGTTGTCTTTTTTGCAACCACAAATTCCATGCCGTCCACAACCTTGATCATGGCATACTTTGTGCCAAATAACATCCGGTGCGAGCTGACATGTTCAAGACCTGCCAGATATACAACATTCTCTTCCCTGCTGTCATAATTGCAGAGGTTGTCAATCGGTGTTCCTTTATCCCGGAATTTTCCATATGGAAGATCAAGCACTTTTAGCAGATGCATCTGTCCCTTGTCCGTAAAGATACAGATTTTATCCGTATTTTTGCACGTAAAGATATGCCTGTATTCCGCGTTTGCCGCCTCTTTATTTCTCTCATAGACAGAAGTATCCACAATCTTTGCATATCCGAAGCGGTCCATCAGAAAGACAACATCCTGCTCCTCGATCTTCTTTGCTGCAACTACAGCTTCTTTCAGATTGTCAATCACGGTTTTGCGCTCTTTGCCATAAGCTTTTTTAAACGCGGTCAGCTCTTTGATGATTACTTTTGCCATGGAAGAACGATGCTCTAAAATATCCTCATATTTTGAAATATTTTCCAGTGTCTCATCATGTTCTTTCATCAATGCTTCAATTTCGAGACCGATCAGTTTATACAGACGCATTTCCAGAATGGCCTGTGCCTGACGATCCGTAAAGTTCAGCTGCTGTGCCATGATCTTTGAAGATGGATTCTTAAAGGTAATATGATCCGTATTTCCGTCTGTCAGACAGGCTTTTGCATCTTTGATGTTGCGGCTGCCGCGTAAAATCTCAATGATCAGATCAATGACATTGCAGGCGCGGATCAGACCTTCCTGTATTTCTTTTTTGTCCTGTTCTTTCGCCAGAAGGGTCTGGTACTTTCTGGTTGCAATCTCATACTGGAATTTCACATGATGACGGATGATCGGCACGACACCCATCGTCTCCGGTCTGCCATCCGCTACCGCAAGCATATTGACACCAAAGGTGTCTTCCAGCTTGGTTTTCTTGTACAGCAGATTCTCCAAAGCCTCGATATCTGCTCCCTTTTTCAGCTCCAGAACAATACGGATTCCTTCTTTGGATGACTGATTGGTAATATCGGTAATGTCACTGGTTGCCTTGGATTCTACCAGACCGTAAACATCATTTAAAAACTTCCCGATATTGGCTCCGATCATGGTATACGGAATCTCCGTGATTACCATGCGGTCTTTGCCGCCTTTGCCCTTTTCAATCTCGATTTTTCCACGGATTTTGATCTTGCCGACCCCGGACTCATAAATTGCCGGAAGATCATCTTTATTTGCAATGATTCCTCCTGTCGGGAAATCCGGTCCCGGAATATACTGCATCATCTCCGCAGTGGTAATATCCGGATTTTTCATATAGGCAATCACACCGTCTATCACTTCTCCGAAATTATGTGGCGGAATGGAAGTTGCCATACCGACAGCGATACCTTCCGCACCGTTGACCAGAAGATTTGGCACCTTTACCGGCAAAACAACCGGCTCTTTTTCGGTTTCATCAAAATTCGGCATGAAATCCACAACATTTTTATCCAGATCTGCCAGATAGGCTTCCTGCGTTACTTTCTGCAGACGTGCCTCCGTATATCGCATGGCAGCGGCACCATCGCCTTCAATGGACCCAAAATTTCCATGCCCGTCCACAAGCGGCAGTCCCTTTTTGAAATCCTGTGCCATGACAACCAGGGCATCATAGATGGAAGAATCTCCATGCGGATGATATTTACCCATGGTATCTCCGACAATACGCGCACTCTTACGATACGGTTTGTCATATCGGATTCCCAGTTCATACATATCATAAAGTGTACGGCGCTGCACCGGTTTTAATCCATCACGGACATCCGGCAGCGCACGGGCAATGATAACGCTCATCGCATAGTCAATATATGATTTTTGCATCAGCTCCGAATACTCGGTGCGAATGATACTATGTTCCATTTTATTTCTTCCTCACTCCTAGAAAACCTGACAGGATCTATACGTCCAAGATCGCATCGTTTGCATGTTCATAAATAAAGGCCTTTCTCGGCGGCACATCCGTGCCCATCAGCATAGCGGTTACATCCGACGCCATACGACCGTCTTCAATCTCCACGCGCTTCATGACACGCGTCTGGGGATTTAAAGTCGTCTCCCATAACTGCTCGGCATCCATCTCTCCGAGACCCTTGTATCGCTGCAGGGTAAAACTTCCGGTATGTGTTTTCCGGTATTTTTCCAGTGCCGCATCATCATAAAGGTACTCTTCTTTCCCTTTTGACGGAATCACTTTGTACAATGGCGGCATCGCCACATAAACATGTCCTTCAAAAATCAGTTCCGGCATAAACCGGTAAAACAGTGTCAGAAGCAGCGTGGAAATATGGGCTCCGTCGACATCGGCATCTGCCATGATAATAATCTTGTCATAGCGCAGCTTACTGATATCAAAATCATTTCCGTACCCTTCCGAAAAACCGCAGCCGAATGCGTTGATCATTGTCTTGATTTCTGCATTGGCAAGCACCTTGTCGATACTGGCTTTTTCAACATTCAGAATTTTTCCGCGGATCGGCATGATCGCCTGATACATACGGTTTCGCGCCATTTTGGCGGAACCACCGGCAGAATCTCCCTCTACAATAAAAATCTCACACTTTGACGCATCCCGGCTCTCACAGTTGGACAGTTTTCCATTGGAATCAAACGAAAACTTCTGCTTGGTCAGCAAATTGGTTCTCGCTTTTTCCTCTGCCTTGCGGATTTTTGCAGCCTTTTCCGCACAGCCAATCACAATCTTTAAGATTTCTAAATTTTTATCAAAAAACAGCGGAACTTCATCACTTGTCACTTTGGCAGTTGCACGGTTTGCATCCTGATTATCGAGTTTTGTCTTCGTCTGTCCTTCAAAACGCGGGTCCGGATGCTTGATGGAAATCACTGCTGTCATTCCGTTTCGCACATCTGTACCGTTGAAATTTGCATCCTTCTCTTTTAAAATGCCAAGTTCTCTGGCATAGGAATTGATAATCGTCGTAAACGCAGTTTTAAATCCGGTCAGGTGTGCACCACCTTCCGAATTATAAATATTATTACAAAATCCCATGATATTCTCATGGAACTCGCTGGTATACTGGAATGCCGCTTCCACCTCAATGCCTTCACTTTCCCCTTTGAAGTAAATGACATCATGCAGCACTTCGAGATTATTGTTCAGATCTTTGACGAACCCAATGATTCCATCCGGCTCATGAAACTCAATGTGCTCTGCTTCCGGCTTTCTCCGGTCCTCATATATGATCGTCAGTTTCGGGTTCAGATAAGCGGTCTCATGCATCCGGCTCTTAACATCATCTTCCCGGAATCTGGTCTTCTCAAAAATTTCTGGATCTGGAAGAAAATTGATCTTCGTTCCGGTCTTCTTTGTCTTCCCGATCTTTGGAAGAAGTCCGTCTTCAAGTTCTACCACCGGATGTCCCTGTGCATAGCGGTCATGATACACATATCCGCCCTGGCTGATTTCCACATCCATATAGGTGGAAAGTGCATTGACTACCGAAGATCCGACACCATGCAGTCCTCCACTCGTCTTGTACGCATTGTTGTCAAATTTTCCTCCTGCGTGCAGTGTAGAAAATACAACGCGGGCAGCCGATACTCCCTTTGCATGCATGCCGACCGGAATACCACGTCCGTTATCTTCCACCGTACAGGAGCCATCTGCCTCAAGGGTCACCCATATTTTATCACAGGCACCTGCCAGATGCTCATCCACGGAATTGTCGACAATCTCATAAATCAGGTGGTTGAGTCCTTTGGTCGTTGTACTTCCGATATACATTCCCGGACGTTTCCGGACCGCTTCAAGCCCCTCCAGTACCGATATACTGCTTGCATCATATCCTGACATGTTCCTCTATCTCCTTACTATCCTGCTAAATTACATTTGATCTCTCATGTGAGCAATCACCATCACTGCAATCCGAAAAGTCATCGCATCGTCAAACGTACGGATATCCAGTCCGATTGCTTTCTCGATACGTTCCAGACGATATACCAGAGTATTGCGGTGCACATACAGCTGTCTTGCCGTCTCTGATATATTCAGATTATTCTCAAAAAATTTATTGATAGTAGACATTGCTTCCTCATCATCTAAGATGTCCGGAATTTTCTCACCGAATACCTCTTTGATAAACATATTACATAAACTCATCGGAAGCTGGTAAATCAGACGCCCGATGCCAAGCTTTCCGTAAGAAATTGTGTCATACTTTGCATAAAAAACACGACCAACTTCCAGTGCCATCCGCGCTTCCTGATAAGATTCCGCAATTTCCGGAAGCTGTGTCACAACGTTTCCATAACCGACACGCACACGAATCATTGCTTCCATATGTAAATTATCTGCAAGGCTTCCCGCAATTTTTGACAGACGTTCCTCCATCTCCTCTTCTTTTATATGGGAAACATCTTTGATCAGAACGATACTGTGCTGATCCACGCAGGTCACAAAGTCCTTCGAACGGATATCTGCAAGATTTTTTACCAGTTCCATCGCCATATCGTTATTTTTACTTCCGGTATCAATCACAAAAACTACCCGCGGTACTTCCTGAATGTGGTGCTTTTTTGCTTTTCCGTAAATATCCACAATCAGCATATTACCAAGAATGATATTCTGCATAAAATTATTGCGGTCGAACTGCTCTGCAAAACTCATAACCAGATTCCGGATCTGGCAGACTGCCATCTGTGCGCATACAAGAAATGACTCTTCTTTCACCAGACAGACTAAAATATATTCCGTTTCACCTTCTACCATCACTTTATACAGATGATAATCCTGATACGTCTGTTTTTCAGCAAGCGATTCTGCGAAATCAACGACCACCTGCTGTTCTAATGCCTCCGGCAACGGCATCTCCTCCGTATGTGCTACCAGCTTCCCCTTTGCAGTAAACAATGCCGTATCCATGTGGCTGATCTCTTTAATTTCGTTTAATGAATTCTGTAATTTCTGATTTGAAAGCATATACTCTCCTATTATTTACGTTCGAAAGAACCCGGGTGTAAATACTAACACCCGGGTTCAAGATTTACAACTATATAATTTTAACGGACTAGTTGGTAATTGTCAATTCTGTTTCCTTATCGAATACATGAATCTTATGCGGATCAAATGCAAGCTTGATATGATCGCCATAACGGGCAGGTGTATCAGAATCAACTCTTGCTGTCATGTTTGCACCGGCTACAGAGTAGTACAGTAATACTTCTGCACCAAGTAACTCGTATCCTGTTACATCAGACTCGATGACACAGTCACCATTCTTCTGGATCATTTCAGGATCATCAGAGATATCCTCTGGTCTGATACCTAATACAACTGTCTTTCCGTTGTATCCGCCCTCTTCAAGCTTCTTTGCCTTGTAATCCGGAAGAACTACAGAGTAATCACCGAATGTTAATGTAGCTTTATCTCCCTGAATGGTGCACTTAGCATCGATGAAGTTCATCTGTGGAGATCCGATGAATCCGGCTACGAATAAGTTGTTTGGCTCATTGTATAATTTCTGTGGAGAATCAACCTGCATGATTACACCATCTTTTAATACAACGATTCTGGTTCCAAGTGTCATAGCCTCTGTCTGATCATGTGTTACATAGATGATCGTAGCACCTAATCTGTTATGTAAAGAAGCGATCTCAGATCTCATCTGTACACGAAGTTTTGCATCCAGGTTGGATAAAGGCTCATCCATAAGGAATACCTTAGGATTACGAACGATTGCACGACCCATGGCAACACGCTGTCTCTGTCCACCGGAAAGAGCCTTCGGCTTACGATCCAGTAACTTCTCCAGATCAAGGATTCTTGCTGCTTCCTCAACCTTTGCTTTGATCTCATCCTTCGGAACTTTTCTTAACTTAAGACCGAATGCCATGTTATCAAATACTGTCATATGTGGATACAGAGCATAGTTCTGGAATACCATTGCGATATCACGATCCTTTGGCTCTACATCGTTCATTACCTTTCCGTCGATGATCAGATCACCGGAAGAAATCTCCTCAAGACCTGCGATCATACGAAGTGTTGTAGATTTACCACATCCAGATGGTCCTACGAAGATGATAAACTCTTTATCTGCAACATCCAGATTGAAATCTTTTACTGCCTCAAATCCGTTTGGATATACTTTGCAAACGTTCTTTAATGATAAACTTGCCATTTGAAAAACCTCCTGATTTTTGCTTTTCGTTATTTTTCTTTGGTGAAGTTTCTTTGAACTTCCTGACAAGTGTATGATAACGGAATCTGCCCGAAATTACCACCGTCAATCCGTCCAAATATTTACATGGTTTCTTGGCGAAATAACGAAAGGGGACATTGTTGTAAACAATGCCCCCAAAAATTACAGTTTTGAATATCCAAAACCGTTAACCATCGCCTCAATCTTTTGTCCCTGCCGGCAGAGCGGACAGTCTGCAACCGGATATGCCGCATATCCGGTGACATCATTTTCATCAAAAAGTGTCTCGACTTCTACGCCGTCTACCGAATTGATCGTTCCGAATAAAGAAGCCACCCACTCGATCTCTCCTCCGTAATACTGGATACACTCGAGTGCTCTGCGGATGGTCTCGCCGGTTGTCGTAGTTGCTAAAAGAAGCACAACATGTTTTCCGTTGATGGCAGCTTTATTGTTATCCCTAAACAGCATCTGGTTATTGCTGTTAATCTCCGGCGAAATCACATACACCGTCTCATGCTGGTTTGTGGTGCCCATAATTCCGTCCCGCTGGATCTCCTCCGTCAGAAAGGTACCGACCACTTCCGTTCCATCCATACACACAATGGTATCCACGTATTTTGTCTTTGGAATTCTCGAATACAGTACATGTGCCGCCTGTTTTGCTTCCGCCACACGTGTCTTGATACTTGTCACATCCACATAATAATTAATGTGGGAATGACTCGTTGCAAAATGTCCGTGCATGGCATGCAGCGCCAGCATGTTGCTTTCTTTTGAATAAAATTTCATCATACGATCTTCCATAGTATAATCCTCCTTCTCCTGTTGCTGTTATTGTTATGATAATCCGGTACTGCCAAAGCCACCGCGATCTTTCCCCGTCAGATGTTCCACCTTTTCGAATACGATCTCCGGCTGATTTTCCACGATTCGAAACTGCGCAATGCGGTCATTTACGTGGATCACGGTATCCCTGGTTGCATAAACCGGCATCCGCCACATATCGTTGTCCCCGCAATAGGAACCATCTACAATTCCAACACTGTTTGTCTGGATAATTCCCCAGTTTTTAAATGTGGAACTGCGCGGCACAAGATGTGCCTCATATCCCTTTGGAAGTTCCATTGCCACGCCAAGCGGGATCAGTGCAAACTCTCCCGCTTTTAAAGTTACTTCTTCCGAAGCCCGCATATCAATCCAGTCGGATTTTCCTTCTATATAATCTAGCGGTTCGATTTTGTCTGTAAAATATTTAATCTTGATTTTCTGCATATCAGTTTTCCCACTTCAGATTCAGATGCTCCACACGTTTTTCGCGAACCATCAGATCCTTTACACCTTCCTTTGCCGGTTTGTCATCGAACAGTACTTTATTCACTTCTTCTATAATCGGAAGCTCCACATCATACTTTTTTGCCAGAGCAAGTGCTGCCTTGGCCGAATAAATTCCCTCTACGACCATTTTCACTTCGTCGGTAGCCTGCTTCATGGTATACCCCTGTCCGATCAGCATACCCGCCTTGCGGTTTCTGCTGTGACGGCTCTCACAGGTGACAATCAGATCTCCGATACCGGTCAGTCCACAGAGCGTCTCCACTTTTGCCCCCATCTTTACGGCAAGTCCCGCAATCTCTGCAATGCCGCGGGTAATCAGGGCCGCTTTGGTGTTATCCCCGTATCCGAGTCCGTCCGCCATTCCGGCAGCAAGTGCAATCACATTTTTTAATGATCCGCCCAGTTCCATGCCAAGCATGTCCGGGCTGGTATAAACACGGAACACTTCATTCATAAACAGATCCTGGATTTTTTCCGCAGTGCTTTCTGTTTTTGCTCCTGCCACAACGGTTGTCGGAAGTCCGATTCCAACCTCTTCCGCGTGGGACGGCCCGCACATGACAGCAACATCCGCACATGGAATCTCCTGCTCTGTCACATCGGAAATGGTCATCAGGGTATCTTCTTCAATTCCCTTTGCCACGCAGACAATGATCTGTCCTTCTGTCACATATCCTGCCATGCTTTTTGCGGTGCTTCTTGTAAATACAGACGGTACCGCCAGAATCAGGAACTCCTTTCCAACGATTGCTTCTTTTAAATCTGTTGTAAACAGGACATCCTCCGGAAGCTTCACTCCCGGAAGTTTATCGATATGTTCATGCTCTCTGCAGAGCATGGCAACTTCCTCTTCCACGATCGACCATACCGTTACTTCATTTCCATTGGTACGAAGAAGCTTTGCCAGCGCAATGCCCCAGCTGCCAGCTCCGATCACTCCTACCTTTGCCATATCATTTATCTCCTTTTTTCGTTCCGAATTTATTCTCTGTTCCATTCATCAGACGAACAATATTCGCACGGTGTCTCCAAATCGCCATGCTGGTAAAACATGCACTCAGTATGTAAAACTCGATCCGGCTGGCTCCGCTGATTTTTAACCAGCCAATCTGTCCGAAAATAATCGCCTGTACCAGATAGGCAGATACCAGAAATATGGAACCCACCGAAACATACCGGGTAATTCCCACAATAATCAGGAATCCAACGGCACAGCAGATTACTGCCGGAGGACAGACGGCAAGGATGACGCCTGTCGTACAGGCAATTCCCTTTCCGCCGCGGAACTGCAGATAGCACGGAAAATTATGTCCTAAGACTGTTCCAAACCCGGCATACAGTTCCAGCACCTTTGTATCAGCCCCATACGTTCCGTGAAAAATCAGTTTTACAAGAAGTACAGCAAATACTGCTTTCAGAAGATCACCGGCAAATGTAATAATGCCGGCTTTCCATCCAAGCACCCGCAAAGAATTTGTCGTGCCTGCATTTCCGCTTCCCTGCTGACGGATATCAATTCCCTTACTTTTTCCATACAGATATCCGGTCTGAAACAGACCGAATCCATATCCGATCAGTAATGCAATGATTCTTGCAACGATCATCATAACTAGTCTTCCTTTCGCTCCCTCGTAATGAATTTGAGAGCTGTACCGCGGAACCCAAACGTTTCGCGGATACGGTTCTCCAGATATCTGGTGTACGAAAAATGCATCAGATTCTTGTCATTGACAAATACAACAAACGTCGGCGGTTTTACCGCAACCTGTGTTACATAATAAATCTTGAGTCTTTTTCCTTTATCGGTCGGTGGCTGCTGCATGGCAACTGCTTCCGTCACGATTTCGTTTAAGACACCCGTTGCAACACGCATACTGTTGTTCTCAATGACAACATCGATCATTTCAAAAATCTTATTCAGACGCTGACCGGACTTTGCAGAAATAAACAAAATCTCTGCATACGGCATAAAGCTTAAGATCTGACGGATTTTCTCGGTATGTTTCTTCACCGTGTTGTTATCCTTTTCGATGGCATCCCATTTGTTAACCGCAATAATGATACCTTTTCCCCTGTCATGTGCAATTCCGGCAATCTTGGCATCCTGTTCTGTAACGCCCTCAGTAGCATCAATAACAAGAATTGCTATATCCGCTCTCTCAACTGCAGCAACAGTTCTTATGATACTAAAGCGCTCAAGATCTTCTTTAATCTTGCTCTTACGACGGAGTCCTGCTGTATCAATAAACACATATTCTTTGCCATTATACTTAATAGCTGTATCAATTGCATCTCTTGTTGTACCGGCAATATCAGATAC
>ENA-OPSM01000113-OPSM01000113.1-human-gut-metagenome-genome-assembly--contig:-NODE-113-length-30913-cov-3.319204_pt1 | contig 30913 bp, 45 predicted proteins | sample MGYA00241457_ERZ501906 | MGnify/ENA primary metagenome ERZ501906 (study PRJEB25962, sample SAMEA2042451) | human gut metagenome | biome: human gut; feature: human-associated habitat; material: faeces...
AGCAGGAATGCATCAATATCCTGTTTCCTGAATGAAGTATAATCATGCTTATCATCAGTACAGATCAGCATTAGACTCTGCCTTATGATATCACGATCTGTTGCATTTTTCTTTTGCGCCAATGTTGTATTAATCTTAATGAATTCATGCTCAGCTAATTGCCTGACAGTTTCACGTAATTCCTTATTTTCATAAACTGTTCGCATTTGCTTCGCATTTAATGATTTCCCAGAGTTTAATCCTTCAAACAGATCCAGTATATCCTCTTCAGATGCATCTACTAACTCCATCACATGCATTTCTTCATTTAGCAGAGTTTGCTGAGTTGGTTCGTCTAATTCGGAGAATTTCTTTCCAGCAATTTCCTTCTTTTGTCCTTTGACTATAACTGATTTCGTATCTGAAGCAAGTGCAAATTCATCAGCTATAAAATCTCTGAGCGTTGAGAATCTTTGAATTCCATCAAGTAAAGAATCATTACCTTTAATTCTTTCAGCATAGGTAAACGTCAGCGGAATTCTCTTTAGCAATAGTCTGATGAATTTTGCCTGTTGTTGTGCATTCCATTGACCCTCTCTTCTTTGTAGCGGATGATTGAATAGCACTTCATTGTTTTTAATAGCATAAATCCATGCCTGGATGGTTTTTGTCTGTAAATTGGTCTCCATGAACTCCTCCTTGAATTTTTCTTATTTATAACAGTATCACATTTAAAAATAAATGTAAATGTGAAAACTGTCAGTCAGTTGAATTTTTGAATCTTCTCTACAGGTTTCGACATTTATCAGAACCAATTTACAGAGTTGAAGCAGATATAAAATTGTAATACTACTTATTTAAATGGAGGATTTTATGAATAATACATTTATTTTATTGTGTTCTGAGAGACCGAAAACTTGTATGAATTGTCCTTGTGCTTCTGTTGTTTTTAGTGGCACTAAGAAGTTTGTGCATTGCAGTTTAGTAGGAAAAACATTAGTTTCCTCAGATTCATCTTTCATCTTTGATGATTGTCCATGTGCTTCATTGTCAGATTTAAAAAGCGCCATAGAACAGTCAGATAATAATGGTGAATTAAATCCTGATAATATTGCACAGATGAATTATGTTAATGGTTGGAATGACTGCTTGTCTAACTTAAGTAATTTGATAAAAAAGCAGAACGAAATCGAATCAATACATACAAATGCAAGTCAGATGAATGCGCCTGATCCAATGGAAGAGAATAAATCTTCAGATTTGTTAAGACAGAATATTGAAGATGAGAATGTCAAAAAACCTGTTCATATTCTGGCAAGACATGATAAGGTTTTTCAAAAAGCCTTTCAACATTTAAAGGATTATAAAGCTGAGCATGGTAATTTGTGTGTTTCACAACGTTATGTTTGCTCTGATGGTTATAAACTTGGAGATTATGTTCATCGAGCAAGAGCTACCTTTAAAGGAAAGAGAACATCATTTCTAACACAGAATGATATTGATCAGCTTAACTCAATTGGTTTTGTTTGGGACATAAGAAAGTATCAGTGGGATATTGGCTTTGCTCATGTTCAAAAATATTATGAGCGTTTTGGCAATACACGAATCACTTCTAATTATGATGATCCAGATGACGGTTTTCATACTGGCAATTGGTTTTATCATAATTGGTTTGCATGTACGGATCCTCAGAAACGTAAGGTCTTTTATGAAATTGATCCAGATTGGGGTAGAAAAGTTTCCACTGGCAAGTTGGATAAACAATCAAAGGCACTTAGTGTATCAAGTCATGACAACAGGACAATGGAAAACAATGAAGTTACTGCTTCTAGCGTAAAACAGGAAATACAGAATCTTGTAGATCAAAATCTTGGTATTCAGGAAATAACATGTGATTTACGTGTTTTACGTTGGACTCAGGGCTATAACATAGCGAAAAAGTATTTTGCATTATGTCACAACCTTTGCGTTTCTGATTCTTATCAGACAAAGAGTGGGTTTCCACTTGGAGAATGGCTGAAACGTCGTCGTGAAGAATATTGCAATGATATACTATCTGCTCGTAAGATTCAACTGCTAGATCAATTGAATATGATATGGGATAAGGGTTCTACAAATATATTACACCATTTACAGAAATAATTGGAGGCATTTAATGAAACGCATTGACGATTGGGATAGAGGGGTTAAGCATTGCGAAGATTATATTGCTGCTCATGGTGATTTGCTTTGCAATTGTAAGTATGTCGCAGATGATGGTTATAATCTTGGACAATGGATTTCGAGAAAACGGCATGCTTACAAATTAGGACAATTAACAGATTCAGAGATAGCCCAACTGACCAGATTAGGTGTCTTACATCGTAAATCTGAACGTTCATGGGAGACTGGCTGCAAGCATGCTGCTGAGTACATAATGTCTACAGGTAATTATGATGTGCCATTTGAATACTGTTGTGCAGACGGATTTCGGCTCGGTGTTTGGGTCTCTTATGCAAGAAATTGTCTTCGTAATCCAGGTCAAAGAGAGCTGTCAGATTCACAACGTATAACGTTTTTAAGTCTTGGTATTCCACTTAATAAGCATGAAGATTCATGGCTTACAGGTTTTGAGCATGCAGAGGTTTTTTGGCATTTACATCAGCATCTTAATGTACCAGCTAAGTTTGTTTGTGAAGATGGGTATCGTCTTGGTGCATGGATTGCAAGGCAGCGCAGCAACCTTAGATATGCAAATGAAAAACCAGAAATAACAAGAAAGATGATTTTGCAGCACAGCTTAAAACTTAACAGAATTGGTATGCTATGGACTACTGATGAAATTCAGTGGTGTAGAAATTTTTTCGCAGCGCTTGACTTATATAACGCTCATGGATATTTTAGCATTTATGATGCTAAAAATGATTATCAAATGTCACAGCTTAGAGAATGGGCAAAGATGACTAAAAATTATCTTTCAGGTAAATCTGATAAATTTACCAAATTGATAAAATTATACGATGAAAATTTAAAAATGTTGTTTGGAGGAAAAGTATGCTGAATTTATTAACTGGCTTCATTGTAGCTAATATTAAGTATGTCATTTTAATTTTGGCTGGTATTTTTGTTTTTAAGAAGGTAACACATACCATATTGAAAATTGTGATCATAATACTGTTAATACTTATGTTTGTACATTTTACAGGTTTTACACCGGCTGGGGTTATTGGGGTCCTCAAAAATCTTTAATACAGCGTCAGCATAGCGTACAAGCAAAAATGTAAAACCAAAAATATCTAAGTGACGATATTATATAAAATTGTCATGATAAACAAGGTTGTATTACTTGTAGTTATTCTTCTTACAATCGATCACTCATGATTGATTGCTGTTTGCATAACACCTAATTTTTGTATGGTATGCATAGGGTCAAATCTATGTATATCATTCAGGGCATTGTCGTGTCCTAGTATAACAATTCCTTATGCAGTAAATGTGTTACAGCTTTTACTGCATCTCGCCCATTTGGGCAATTAGTTGGAGCTAGACTCCTTAAGCGGTCTGCAGTAGTGCACATTACTGCAGACCATTACACGAATTTTGAAGAGAGCTGGAAAACCAGTTCTCTTTTTATTTTCAGTTTATTGACCTTATTTTTGTAATTTTGGAGAATTTAGTGAATGTTATTAAATGATATTGCGAAAAGCACAATTGCAACCATTACAGCTTCAAATGAGACTGCGAGTGTTACCTTGCAGTCTGAAATTGTACCATTGTGTCAAGAAGATATTGATTTTTTACAGTCCTCTTTTAATGGGAAACGTGCACCATCTTTTTGCGCCATGCATTTAATTAGAGATGATGAAAACGTGATTATATTTGCAAATAGTATGGCAACTTGTAATTTAACTATCCTATATGATTTCAAGCCATACATATGGGTTAATGTTACTATTGTAAAAATGAATTTACCTAATCTCGGAACATGCCATGTTGCTTTTAGTTTCGATGATGTTTCTACTTTTAATAGAAGATCTGAATTTAGAGTATGGCTTGGGTGCGCTGGTGTAGCGACATTTGGAGATTCTCAAGTTCCACAAGATGTGTTTGTCAGAGATTTGTCACCATCTGGTATAGGTCTTATGGGACCAAATGATTTATCTTTGGCAAGGTATACTCCAATTCATTTGCAGTTTAGGTATTCTTTAACTAAGCAATCAGATCCTAAACTATATACTATCGACGCTTCAATTGTGCGCTGGACACCAATTAATAGTAGCAAGTATTTAATTGGTTGCCATATGAAATCACAGAATAAAGATTTGACTAGAATGTTATATGCAAAGCAAAGACAAGATTTAAAGTATGAACAGGAGCATGCATAGTAATCGAGTTTCATTTTTGCATTATTTGCAGAAATGGAGGCTTAAATGATTTTACAACTTTACGACATTAAACTTAAAGATGATATTCCAACTCTTTTTAAAGTTAAGGATTTTAACATTCTTGATGCGAATTTTAATACACCATCTATGGTTACAACAATAGTGCGCGATCTTTTTCACACAGATACATTGGCTGATGAGTTTACTTATTTACTTACCCTTGATAATGCTATGCATCCATTGGGTATTTTTGAATTATCAAGAGGTTCTGTTAATTTCTGCTTGGTTTCAATGCGAGGTATTTTTATTCGTGCTTTACTTACGGGTGCGTCTTCAATAATATTATTGCATAATCATACCAGTGGTAATACATCACCTTCGAGAGACGACTTGAAAACTGCAATAAGATTAAAAATTCTTGGCAATGTTTTAGAAATTCCACTGCTTGATTTTTTAATCATTGGCAGAGATTCCTATTACAGTATGCAAGAGAATAACTTTAGAGATACGCTTAATTAGATTATTATTTGCAATTTTATAGAAATTCAGAATTGTAATTACAGCAAGATTGGTGTATATAATAGTGTGGTATAATGTAATTTGATGGAGGTGATTTTATGTTCTGGAATGGTAAGAAAGAAGTAACAAAGCAGGATATCAGAGATATTTATGCTGAAGAGTTGACAAAGCAGGGTGCTAAAGAACTTTGGACTCTAAACCCTACTAATTTTGAGACTAGAGAAGTTTGCCCAGAAGTTGTTGTTGTTACAGATCAGACTTTTGACTCTTCAAGATTGAGAGCCTGCTATGAGGATGAAGATTTTACTATGTATCTACCAATAACTGTCTGTAAAAATATACATGAGATGGATGGCATTTTTACAAGGCCGTTTGTGTGTGTTTTTAAAGAGGGGGTGTGGCAAGATGCCAACTAGACAACCTGTAACACTTAAAATGGTTAAAAAGTGGAATGCAGTGTTTAAACAGATACAACAAGATTTAAATGAGTGCACTTGCATTAGTGCACTCATTTCTTTTATTACATACCTATATGAAGTATCGATTGTAACAATGACATTTAAGCATTCTCCAGGAAAAGTAGCTTCTTATAGAGAAGTTACAAAGTATTTGCCTTGCAGAGCAAATATTTCAGCACTGGTTGTCTTACGTGATAAGGTAACTCACGAATTGTATGAAATTGATGATATTGTTGCATACACAAAACGTAGAATTTATGATTTTGGCAAGGAAAATTGTGATTTTTTGTCAGAACAGTGCTTCAATTGGGAAATTGATGTTTGGTATGAGTTTCAAATTGCATTTCTAAGATTCAGTGAAGTTTCTCAAGATTCACCAAAGAAAATATCATTTTAGAGGAAATTCAGTACCGGTATAAATACGCAGCAAAATTTATATAATTTTGTAATTACATAGAAGATAATAAATAAGCGATTTTGGGAAATTCAGAACCTGAAATTGCTTATTGCATTTTCTATATAATTTTGTAAATCAAAGATTACTAAATCTGATAATTTAGCATCTTACTTGAGTAGCTCAGTGGGAGAGCAGCGAGGCTGAGGCTTAGTGCAAATCGTATGCATGGGTTCGAATCCCATCTCAAGTATTACATACTTATAACTTAGTGTACATAAAAATTGGCAAGAAAAGTACATCTTGCACCTGTGAGTGAGGTATAAACGACATGTAGCATAAGTGATAGGTGTGTAAATGATTGAATGTTTCATTATCATTCAGTCCTCCATTGTAAGTTCAAATATGGTAAGTTAAACTTGCCAGCGATTGGTTAGTGTAGACCTACCCCAAGTTTTGCACTAGCCATTCTTCCTCTATAGCTCAAAGGTAGAGCACCTGACTGTTAATCAGGTTGTTGCAGGTTCGAGCCCTGCTGGAGGAGTTGGTAGCAGTGAAGGAGTATTTAACACAGTGCTAGGTGACTAATGGGCACTCACATTAAGCCAGACAAGGGCATGTCGTAGGCAGCTACCATCCTTATGCAGCCATTTTTGTGACAGGTAGTTATTATTGAAAGTTGCAAGTGTTCTGAGAAATAACTACCTCCAGGCTAGAACACAACTATGAGTGAAAACTTTAGCAACGGCTTGGTCCTTTCGTTTTTTGTCGTTATGGCGGAAATGGTAGACGCGCCAGATTTAGGTTCTGGTATCATGCAGATGTGTGGGTTCAAATCCCACTAACGACATTCTTCCTTTAGGGAAGTTTTATTACAGAATGGCGTAAATGGTAGCGCACTAGGTTTGCTGTCTGTAGGTTGCAGGTTCAAGTCCTGCTTCTGCAATTAGCACAATTAAACAATCATGTATTTTAAATATTTACACAAGTGTTCACTGGTGTAATGCAGTTCAAATCTGCTGAAAAGTTATGGGAACGACCAGATGACACTCACAAGTTAGAGTTCGAATCTCTTTCAGCTATGGGAGCGCTTGTGCAAGTATTTAAAGTAATGGCTTCACAATCATTAAGATAAGGTGTATGCCTGTACTTAGACATTTGCATTTCGGTTTGTATAGGTGATGGATCCATAGAGAAAAGTATCTCGCTCGGTTTATTCTGAGAGAATGTAAGCAGTAACCTGCCACCAGGTCCACAGAGAAATGCTAACTTATGGACCATTAGCTCAGTTGGTTAGAGCGTCCGGCTCATATCCGGATGGTCGTAGGTTCAAGTCCTACATGGTCCATTTATCCAAGTTTAATAATCTTATAGGGTTGCAATAGACGGTTGTGTGAACTGACTCAGTCTTTGACTGGTATGTGAAGAAGTCCCGAAAAAAATGGCACTAATGCGATTGAAAAATCGCACCTATGAGGAAAACACTCACTTGGATAAGTGCTTTCAATGGGATAGTTGCATTGTGCTGGAGGTTTAAGTATGAAAGGAAAAATTTCAGCAAATTGTCAGCACTTTACTGGAAAGAAGAAGCCATTCTCTTCAGTAAAAAGGCACGTTATTCGTGAACCTCAGGAGCCACATAAGAATAAGTATGCTAAATTTTCAAAAATATCTTAATAGTATAGGGCTATCGCCAAGTGGTAAGGCACGGGATTTTGATTCCCGCATTCGTTGGTTCGAATCCGACTAGCCCCACTCGGTATCAGCACTTGCAGATTATGATAAAAGCTGATACCAGTAGCGGAAAGAGTTCCGCTTTGTAAATTTATACCACATCGGATTAGCCGCTAGAGAAATGCGGTTAATTGTGGTGATCACCGCATACAACCGGGTGTGCTGTGATCGTATTGTTTTTGGAAGTGATTGCATACAGTAGAAAGCTTTGTTATGCTTTTTTACTGTATTGTGGAGTGCCTGTTAATCAGGTTGAATCACCAAGTGTGCTGATGGGTGCTGAGAGCGCATGGTTTGTTTGATCAACAAATCGTATGATCTATAGTCATTGCAACGTATCGCGTGCGATGAAATCAGAGTGATCAACTGATAACTGTATGGTGACCAAGGGAGATGCTGATGATTATAAGGAATTTTCAGTAGCCATACTTTTACAGTAAATTGCTTGGCGCAGCCCAGAGCGTAAGAGATGGGAGGGGTAATCGCAGATGCAATTATGCTTGTGATTACAAGCATTCAAGAGGGAAATGGGAAGGAATGAAGTCTGTGTCCGATAGCGCGCATTGGGCACAGGCGACTACATTGACTTTCAACTGAGGCAGAGGTTTGTTGGGATGAGGCCACACAATCATGCAGATGGGCATCGTTTTGGATTATTGGTGTCGTTGCAGTAAAAGTCAGCACCGCAGGGCGGACAGCAGGATGGAGCTAGTACCGCAGGGGCGGGTGACAGTGGGCTTAAGGTTAGTGGCATGTGGGCACTAGTGTAGGTTGAAATGGTCATTGTAGATTTAACAAAAAGATTTGGATTCTGATTATTCGGGGCTGTATTTTGGTTTCGACAGGGATAAGAACATTTACAAATCGCTCGTGGGCAACCTACGTAATGGAAGAAAATTAAAATTAAACGCAAATACACGTTTACAGATGGCTGCCTAATGCAGCTGGCTCAGCAAGTAGATAATGCTGGTATCTTGTGGGTCGAAAGTACGAGCTTTGTGCGTTTCTTGGTAGGCTAAAGGTGAAACCAAGTGGTGGAATAGACGGAAAAGACGAGACGCTTAAACCTACGCGTCTAACAGCGTAAAGTTTGTAAATAAGTATTATTTTTGGACAGGGGTTCGACTCCCCTCAGCTCCATTAACTTGATAATTGGATAGTGTGAGGTGCGGTACGGTTGAGGTACTGCAGTAACCGGTTATAGGTTTGTTACAACCTTGCACATTAGGTTAAATTATCCTTATTAACTATAATAAATTGGTACTTTATGAATGTGCATTGAAACAAGTGGAATTATAGTTTAATAAGTTATTTTCGATGTTTTACAATTAAATATGGGATGGCTTCGCAACCAATTAAGATAAGGCGTATGACTGCTGAGATCATTTTGTGTGTTTCGGCATAAAGCAGTTGAGGGATTCAGTAGAGAAGAGTATCTTGCCTAACAAATTATGTCAGGAGATCGCGAGTAGTAACGCACCGCCTGGATCGCAAAGAAACACACATTTGGATCATTACTGATCCATTGCATCTTAGGATGCTTATTTGCGTAAGGTTATTGATGGTAGTCAATGCTAAATTCCCTTAAAAAGGTTTCTGTGATGAGCAGAGTAATATTAAACACGCGGTCTCGTGTTTTCGACCATGCGACTTACGTAAACAATAAATGAAGTGCATGATGCTGTCAGGCATGACTGAAAGGTTCGAATCCTTCTAGAAGTTAGGTACTCATAAGATACAAAAGCAGTTTGAGTCTGCTCGCTTCATTTGTTTAGTTATCAAGCAGTGCTGGAAGATAGACAGACAATCCATGTTCAATAGCGAGAGTGATCATGCGTCGTGCAGTTAACACGGAGTACGGTGAGTTAATCCACACCTTGGGCGTGCGTAAGGTTGACTTGGTGACAAGTGTGCATGGGTGAGAGGCCTATGCCTGCTTAGAAAAGGGAACTGGAGGGAACTGGAATTCTCTTCCAGTTCCCTTTTTGCTTTCTTATGATGTAGCAACGATTACACCTTATTACAATAAGATTAGTTATTTATGAATTACTTTTAATTAATTGACAGTTTTGGTGTATCATACTATTATAGTAGTGAGAATTTTATTCTAATTTAATGATCTCTATAAAACAATGAGTAGGTGATAATATTATGAAGATTAAAAAATTAGTAAATTGTGCTGGAGCGGAAAGATTTGGGACTTGTGCTGAATGTGGAAAGATTCAAAGAAAGATCCTGAAATGCTCAAAATAGTATGGGATACAAATAGTTCTGTATGCTTATGTAAGGAGTGTGCAGCTAAATTAAAAAAAACCAATTATAAAACAATGAAATTTGTTTTCGAGGAAGAATTAGAAATGTAACATTGATATTGATTGTATGATGAATTATCATCATTTTGTGAGATAATTTTGGCGGAACACAATACCTTTAGATGTTTAATGGATGACCTAGGTCATCCATTTCTTTTTTAGGAGGATTTTATGGAAAAAGATTTTGATAAAATTTTAAAGACTGAATACTCGAACCGGTTTGATGAGATACGAAAGAAACAAATGATAACGTCTTTTTATAAGTACGGTGCATTAAAAGACAATTATCAGAACTTCAAGTGTATGAAAGCACTCGAAGATGTTCAGCTTCGCATTCAAAAATATAAAGAAACTGGTAATACTGAATTTCTTGCAGATGCCGCTAATTTTCTCATGATTGAGTTTATGTATCCAAGTATTGCAGGTGCAAAATATACACCAACACATTCCGGGGCCTGTGAGATTGCAGGTTTTAGCATTAACGAGATTAGAGAAGGCAAGGCATAGACAAAGAACTGTGTGATGCAAGTACTTGTATTACTACTAAATGTGATTTAAATTTAGGAGGGGTTTATCATGATACTATATCATGTTTCTTTTGGTTTACAAGAGATTGAAAAGCTTTTTACACCTAAAGTGCCTGAATCATGTGCTGCAATACATGGTGAAGATACGGAAACACCGCGTATCTGTTTTTCTTCAAGTATAGCAAAGTGCATACAGGCCACTGAATGTTTGCCAGCAGTTGGGGAACCAATTACTGTTTATAAATTAGAAGTCGAACCAAATGATGACAATTTAATGTCACCAAATGATTTGTATTCTTCTGGCAAGGTTCCTGATGCTTTAGAGAATCAGGAATACTGGTATCTTAAAGAAGTTAGTCTAATTGGCGAACATCGCATTATTACATATCAGGATTATGAATTTTCGTTTGCCTGGACTGTAATTAAAATGCAGGATGTTGTTAAAATTGTACAGAGTATAGTAGATACTAATTCTCTGAATGTTGATCTGAATGTTTTTGTTTCTGAGAAAGATGCAAATGCTATTTACAGAACTTTTTGTCAATGGCTTGACAGGAATGGATTCTACTCTTTAGAAGATGAGTTATATGATATGGTCTCTGAGCTGCCATGGGCACAGTTGAAAGTCCTTAATCGTTTAGATACAGTGAATTACAATGGTGTAAGATTCGGATTTGTTGCAATTGATAAAAAGCCTCATATTGCTTTTTCTAACTCAGTAATGAATGCTGCACAGGCAACAGGAATTGTGTCAAACCAGTTCTTACTTTATGATTATAAGGAACAGGTTTTCTGTAGAAGTCTGGCAGATGGCTTACACTGGTTCAGATGTGGCGATTTAAAAGAGGTTAGTGAACCACAAAAACTTAAGATTTAAGAAATAGCACAGTGTACTTTAATGTTAGTGTAAATGGAGCAATAAAGATGTTTGAAAATGATATAAGAACCTGTCAATGCTGCAATAAGAAAGTAGCGCGTAGTGATATGCTGTTTACGAAAGACTGCCATGGTATAGCCTACCATTTAGTATGCTATAACTGCTATAAGAAATTAATGGCTAAGGGGTATGATGGAGAGTATTATGATGCCAGCGATGAAAACTTAAGTGCTGACGATTACTAATCTTTGTACAGCCTTTAATTCTCAGTTTTGAGTTAAAGATAACGGTTTGTATTGTATTTTTATTAGTGCGAGGTTAATTAAAAGTGTTGAAGAGAAAATCTTCAACACTTTTTTGTTTTCTGGGTATTTACCACAATTTTTAGTTTGGGATAACCAGAACTCCAAATAGATAGCTTTACCAATATATTATTATAAAGGAGGCATTAAAAGATGGAAAGAAATGAATTTATTGAAGGTTTTGGCAAAATATCTTCAGATTGCAATCGTATGACTGAAAAGCATGACATTCATTATATGATTGATAATACAAGTGCTGCTCCAAATGCTAGAGGTAGAAAAACACTTGTTATTATTATGGAAGAACTTGCAGAGTTGTCAAAAGAGGTTGCAAAAGCCTACAGGGACAAAGTCGACTATTTTAATTTACTTCAAGAGATGGGAGATGTTCTGATATGTTTGGATTCTTTGCAGGATATATTTGGAATATCAGATGAAGATCTACAAAAAGCTAAAAATGTTAAGCTAGCTAGAAATATGCAGAGAGTTAAAGATAATGGAACTTTTGATTAGAGGTAATTATGAAGAAGCAATTAATTTTATTATGCAGTATTGCATTACTTGGTTTGACAGTAATTGGTTGTGATGATGATAATGAAGCTAGTTCATCTGAGTCTTGTGCATCAGTGAGCGATAATGATTTGTTTGTACTTATTACTGAAGATAAATCTAATACTTTAACAGTGAATAGCAATAATTATCACCATTACTATTATTTACGTGATACTGGAATTGTTTACGCTGGTTTAATAGCACCTAATACTGTTAAAAGTGATAGTGAATTTGTTTCTCCGGCTATTTCAGAGCATGGCAATTATTATCGCTATGATGCAGAGAAACTGCGAGTTGTAGAAGTAAATTAGCAGTACTTAGAATATAAAGAGAGAATGAAGAAAACTTCGATAGTTAGCGTATTTACTGGTTGTGATAGAGCAACCTGTTATCATAGGCAATTGAGGAGGTTTGTATAATGCATGAAACCACCGAAACTCAGAAATTAAAGACTAAGTTTGTAAATAGAGATGTCGCTATTGGTGGCAATAAACAAATTTTAGAGTTCATTGCTGGGGTACGTTTTCAATGTTCCCCGGCTTGCTCCACAGATACAAGTGTAGAAACTATACGTTATTTGTTTGAGGCGGGTTACTGCTATTATTTTGCATGCATGCTGGAAGATGCTTTCCCAGGTGGTGACGTGTGTTTAATGTATCCTTTTGGTCACATAACATATGTTTATGATGGGATTATTTATGATATTGGTGGCATAAGTGATGCTGAGTATGAATCACTTATTCCTATCAAGTATCTTGGCAATACAATTAGTGTTTTTAAGCACAATGGCAGCTCTGATGTTTCAAGAGAAGATGGTAAACGTATAGCCGATGAGTGTATTAAACAAGGTAAAATTATTGCTGGCAAGGGTTATTTTGAATTGACTAAGCGACCACAAAAAATAAACCACAAAATAAAACAATAGTTTAGGAGGATTAAGTTATGAAAGATGAGAATCAACATTTTAAAATTACTAGTGTGCAGTGTACATATTATAAGCCAGGACACTTACGTCCTATTTTAATGCTGAAACCACATTATTCTAGTAAATGTAACTGCGGTTGCCACTTCTTTATGCATGTATTAGTTGTTTCTGATAGTGGAACAGAATTTGTTGGACTGAGCTGTATTAATTGCCACAGATCGGATATATGTTTCAAGGATGAAGCTGATGCTGCTTTAAAGACTGGAGTGTGGGCAGATTATGAAACTTTTATAGATAAAGCTATCTCGTGGGATTCGTACGTTGGTGCTGACGGGAAACCACACTTCATTGAATTTGAGCAGCAGGATGCTTGTACATGTGGCAGTTTAGAGTTTGCATATTATAAGAGAACTACAGACTGTAATGATATGCTTACTTGCTGTAATTGTGGACGTTGTATTCCTATAAGTAATCTACAACTTTCAGCTGTTCAACGTTCAACAGGAAAGGTTTTTGATCCAGAAGAGCGTGATGATTGGTCTGATAATGATCAAAAGATATATGATTCAATTCCGGAAAATGAGAGGTATACATATGGTTTGACTCATCGTAGTGTAGTCGAAACATTTAAGAAGTTGCATTCAAAGAAAAACGAAGAAACTCCAAGTAAAATGGAATTCTAATATGAATGTGACGAATATTGCAACTAGTAATCTTAATTAGGCACAAGAGAAATGAAATTATAGGCAGAAAGAAGGTATATTATGAAAGTAATAGAGAAGAGAGAATATTCTTTTGATAATGAAGATTTAAAGCTTTTAAAAGAAACACTGCCAGACAATCCCTGTGAAAAGTGCAGCCCTAGTGAACGTATGGTTTGCTGCGGTTGTCCAGATCGACGTGAATATGATAAGGTCATAGAAGTATATAAAGACCACAATATTTATGAAATAGCATGCGCTATCCATAAAGTTGATGCGCTTGTAGACGAGGAAACTAAACTTAAGACACAGATCCAAGCAGTGAAGCGCGACATTGCTGAAGCGATATCGTCAATTCCTGATGAGATTTGTGCAGGTCTTAATTACGAAACTCCTTGCCACAGGGATTTACATGTTACTGCTAATCATGATGTAAATCTCAATATGCCAACTAAATTAAAGTTTTAGTAAATGTATTAATTTTGCATTTTGAATGAATTCATAGGAGAATTAAATTATGACAGATATAAGGTGGGCATTAAAACAATAAGTATCTATTTACAGAGAGGAGATTATATACTACAATGAATACACCAAAGAAAATGATATTTGAGGATTCTGTGTCTTCAAATCATAAAGAAAACAAATTGTCTTATGATGATGCATTTAAAAGATTCTTCTCAAGAAAAGCTGTTTTAGCAGTACTGCTAAGAGAAATAATACCTGATTATCATGATTTGTCAATTTCCGAGATTGAAGAGTTGATAATATCAAGTCGGATAAATCAATTAAATGCTAAAACATTGGCAGAAGAAGATGTTATTTTTGGCAGTAAGATAATGTATTATGTTGTCATTTATGACATTTCTGGTGTGAATGATGCTGAGTATGAGTCCCTTATTCCTATCAAGTATCTTGGTGATTGTGTTAAAGATTTTTACATAATGGTTCTATTAACGCATTATCAAAAGAACAGGTTAAAAAATTAGTTACTACATGCATTGATCAAGGTATCTGTATTGAGGCTGCAAATTATTACACCTTACAATGCAGAATGCCACGAAAGATAAATGTATAAGCACAAGGTAACTTCAGTAATTAGGAGGATGTTTAAAAATGGCAGGCATCTGACATTATTAGAATGAGAAAGAGATAAGAAGCCAACAAGCAAAACAACATACTATTGCAATGCAGGAACATTATGCTATACAAATTGCAGAGACCGTTAAGAAAACAAAAGAGTAAGATGCATCCGCAGATGATGCATCTTCAAATGCAGCTAAATTTAATCCTATGATGAATATTATTGTTGAAATAAGTAACGCGGAGGTTTTATGTATAGAGATTTGAAAAAATGGTGTACAAGCATTACACCATTAAAGAAATTAATTAGAATCTATGAGTCATGGTTCTCGAAAGCACTACACAATTTCAAGCAAAATTGTAAGTATGCTCTAGGCGCAGTTATATTAATGCTAGTATTGCCTGTGGCATGTTCCGTATTTGCATTTATTATGTGTAATTTTACTGGTATGGCAATAGCACATATTATCATTGCATTAGGTATCACATTTCTTTGCGTAGATTCACTTTTTAAGGAATCAATTTATGATTGCTTAGAGCCTCTATTTGGAACTATTTTATTTTATGTAATGATGGCACTTCTTGTAGCCTTTGTTCAGCATAGCTAATATTATATAAAGAGTCATAAGTAGGAGGATGAAATGCAATTTGTACCAACGAATGATTACATAGAAGTCACTTTAGAAAGGGGACTCGATCGATTATTAACATGCGCCTCAGATAAATTATTTTCAGACGGCCTTGATGCAGATGAGTTCATCTACTTTGATGATCATAAAGGATTTTGTTATAAAGATGGGTGCTTGCTAGGTCAACACGTGGATGAAGTAGTAGAGACAATGCACAGAATGGGCTGGTGTTTTTACCATAAATTCTTTGTGCACAAGTGATTAACGTACATTGCATTATAATAAGGAAGAAACTCATACAGAGGTGGCTACATGAGTAAGAGGCATAAGCATTCTAAGTGGATGTACAAAATTGTGATTCCGTCATTAAGTATTTGTGCATTTGCCGTCGTTATATGTGGAGTTAAGCGTATTGACGACTATCAGACAGACAAAAGAGAATCATATATTGCGGAGAATGCTCGAAATGGTAATTTGGTATATACGATTTCAACAAAAGGTGTTGCTGGTTCCTATTACATGGATGCAGTGATATCAAAGGATGACTATCAGAAATATATCAATGGTGAAGATGTGATGGTAAATATACACACAAAACAGTATGCAGTTGCAGTGGATAGAAATGATATAGCGTATATTCACGTCTTTACTGATAATCTTACGAATTAAGGAGAGAAAATATGAGAAATCGTGGAATTAGTTGCAATGGAGAATGTACTATGGCTTGCCATACTGCTTGCTCTGGTTGCTCCACCATGTGTGCATATACTGCTGAGAAACCCGAGCATATCATGCTTAGTAGTGCCGGAGAAACATCAATGACAGATAACGAGAAAATTAAGAGCATACCAACTGAGTGTAGTGCATGTGGCGCTCAGGCAGAAATAAGACCAATGGGATTCTTATTTATCAAGGAGTGCCCATATTGCAAGAAGAAAGAAGTTATCTCAATTTAGATTGGAGAAATGATTTGCATTAAGTTAGGATATTCAACAGGAGGAAAATAATATATGAAAACTGGAAGTATTCGAGCTACAATAGACTAATGCCAGTCTATTCTACTTGGATATGTCTTTGTGGTATCCCAGAAGAATTACAGAATACCGTGCATTCATTTAGGCTACAGGATCTTGGTAATCCACATATTGTGTTGCAAAAGTCACTTTTCAATATTGACTTTTTATTACTGTCTGAAGATTATGATTGGGATACTTCGGATGCAACAATTATTAAATTTTTGCAAGCTGTTTTCAAGAACCGAATGACAGACTCCGCATTTAACCCATTCTTACAGATTAGTCCTGAATAGAAAGCGAGGTAGAATCTATTATGACAGCTCAAGAAGAATATGAATATGAATTACAGGTGGAAAGAGAACAGGCCGCTGCAGAAGGAAGAGCAGAAGGAAGAGCAGAAGGAAGAGCGGAAGGAAGAGCAGAAGGAAAGGCAGAAGGAATTATTTCCGCTGCAGTTAAACTGCATATGACAGATGCCGGCGTTCTTACAAGTATGCTTGTTGATGAATTATTAATAACGCCTGAGCAGGCTCATGAGTATATTAAAAAGTTCTTACCAGACAGATCTAATGATTCTGAAGAATAATTTTAGCCAGTATAATTAACTGATAAAGTGCATAATTTGAGCTTTTAATTAGAAAATTATGCTATTAATGTTTTCATCAGTATTATAAAGTTTGATAAGTACTCAAAGAACTCAATCATTGGAATAAGTACCGAGTAGCAAAAGAAGTAAACTAAAAAAGTTTACTTCTTTTTTATTGAATGGAGGAAAATTATGGCAGGTACAAGATGGACATTAAAACAATGGAAAGAAGCAGTTGGTGATTCTCCTAATTGGGAGATTTTTGAGATACCGGCTGAAGTTATTGAAAAAAGAGAACTTGAGCAGGATTATTCAATTAAGTATGTTGGACCGATTGAGAATGGAACAACTGTAGAGGAAGTGCCAAAAGTGCCATTGCTGTACAGAACTTTTGCAGATTTAAAAGATTTAACTGAAATACCATTAGGTTTACAAAGAGGGCTTAATTATGATATTGTTGCTGGTTGCCACAATTTTAATCCTTCGTCCAGCACACTTCAGAAACTAATGCAAAGAGCGTTTTGGAGTATCTCTACAGTTAATTTTTTGAATGATACAGGATCTCCAAATATTATTGATTATGACAAGCTTGGTGACAAACCAAGTGAGTTAGTTGCAAAATTGCTATGTCTTGATCCTTTTGATGTACATAAAGTTTTAACGGAGGCTTACGGGGAAGATTTTGATAGGTTCAATAATTATAATTTCCATGGTGTTCCTAATATAAGTAATTTTATGCGTTCTATTAAATTATTAAAATCTTTGAATTGCTTTAAAGTTGTATTTCCACACTTTATTGTTCGAAAGTTTTCTTCTGGCAGCATACTGACCCTGCAAGAAGTTAGTAAGGCTAGTGACATGAAATGTCCTGTATGTTCAATTTATGATCGCATAGCTATTTGCAGTGATTATTTCCCAGCAGATCCATTAAGATTCGATTGCATTATCTATCGTCTTTCAGATGACTTTGTTTTAGACACTGACGATGAGAAATTGGTGAATGCATTAGGCCTCAAGTTTAATAACACTCATCTGAAGAATTCATACAAAGCTGGAAAAGATGCAAGCGTTGAAGTGACTGGTGATAACAGTATTGTTGCTACAGGTTGCCCATTGCAAGCGAGTGGCATATTAACTATTAAAGGATCTGGGACTTTAACACTTGAGTGCTCCGAACCAATGCAGGCCTGCATTGGTACTGAAACACATACAGGTATGAGTTATGGTCGTTGGGAGCCTGGCAGAGAGCCTTCATTGAATAAAATAATTGTTGACGGTGTAAAAGTCGATTGCCATTCAAGAGTATTGAATTTTAGCATTGGAAGCTATGGTGAGCCTGCAGTTCCAGAAATTAAGTGCATCAATGGCGGTTCTTTAAACTGTCCAGAAATCAATGGTAAACGCATTATGAACAGATCAGGTGCTGAAGGTCTTTGTGGTAGTACGAAGCGTGAGAATTGTGCTGAATACGAGATTGTTACAGACGTGCATAATGAGCCACAGAAGATGCTGTTTTAAGAATTGAGGTGTGTGCGTATGAAACTTAATAAAGAATCCAAAACAATTTTACCTTTATTTTTGATAATTTTTGTAATGATTCTGCTTACTTCTGGTTTCAAGAAGGGGCTGATTGCAGTGTCTGCAATTTTGTTTTGTGGTGCTACTATGATAGCATCAATTTGGTTAATTGCTTTTATTGTTGCCTGTATTTTGTTCGGCAGTATTAGAGAAGCATGGATTGAAATGAATCCTATGACTATGGTTAAGGAGTTGCTGTCTTGAGTATAATGTATTATGAACAGAAATTTGGAAAATTCAGTGTTAAGCAATTGCGTAGAAAGAATGTAGAGCTTTACCGAAAAGCGAGACGAAAATTTGTTGAAGCTTCACGGCAACAAAATAAATACAAATCAGATGATTATACTAGATTTTGTTGTATAACTCAGTTTGTCATGCTATGATTGATTAATAGTTAATCATGGCATTTTGAAAGGAGATGTTATTATGTCTAAAGAGTTACGAGAGATTATAGAAAAACTTGTATCTGAAAATCCGGATATTGAGCAGATTAGCGCACGCTGGGATCCAAGAACCTGTGAGGGTGAAATTTGGGTGTATATTCCAAGAGCAATGAGCTCACAAGAGGACTCCAATTTTCAAAATCGTTATACAGACTTTGTGAATGAAACTTATGGCAAAGATCATGATGAATTATTAACATTAGTGTGCCCTACTAAGGTACCAGTCACGGAACCAGCTTATTTATTAGTGTATGATAAGAAAAGAGGTGTAGTAGAGAATGCCTTATAATTGTATGTTGACAAGTGAAAATCGTTGCTTATATGAAGAGAGAATTGCTCGTCTAATTGATATTTTCTTTCTTTGTTTTGATCAGGTTGTAGCTGACTGTATAATAACACGTATGTATGAGTACTTGCTGGCTTATCCCTATATTGATACGCATGATGAAGTGCATCAAAAGGAAGCTATAAAATTACTAGGGCTTTCAAGTAAAGGAAGAGCCTTATTCAATTTGATGTCACAGATTCGCAATTATGATGTGCATGCTCCGTCTGGACTGAACGCTCAATTATATCACAGATTTAGAGAGAACATAACCTCGGACTCTATTAAAGATGTCACGGGGTTTTATTTATGTCCAGACAAAGCTGCAACATTTCTTGAATATCAGGCTGGACAGTTGAAAGAAACTACGGCTGGTCCACAGAGAATGGAGGTTTAGTATGGCGACAGTTATTCATACATGGGAAGAATTTGAGGAATGGGCTACGAAGCATCCTGAAACTGAGGTTGCAACTATTACTGTAAATAGTAAAAGACTGGTAGAGCATGCTTACATCAAAGCTAAGAACAGAGTAACAGGTCCACAGTCAATTTTTATACCAGATGAAACATGTATCGATCATTATTTCACATCACATGTCTTACGACCTGGTTTTCGTTATTTAACAGAGGAAGCCAATCGTATTTTAAATGATTGCAAGTTCGATTGTGTGCTACAACCAATGGAGGTGATTTAGCATGGCTTGGAGAGCAGAGTTATTAAGAAGACAATGGTATTGTATTTGCGGAACTTTTATGCCAGAGATTTTCAGTAGACAGTTATACGATGAGTGGTACGCATCATTAAGTGAAGAAGTTAAGCAGCGTTTAGCAAAGAAAGTGCAGAAGAAGAGAGAAAAAGAGTATCGTGAGTTACAACAAGGGTTACGTAATATTTCTACACTCGCGACTGCAGCATATCAATATTGTGATCGTCTTTTTTCACGTTAACCAAAGGAGAGATAATATGGCATGGATGGCAGAATTGAAACGAAGACATTGGTATTGTATTTGCGGACTTTTTATGCCACAGGCTTTTAGTAAGTATTTATATGACCAATGGTATTCATCATTAAGTACTGAGGATAAACAACTACTGGCAGAACACAAAAGAAAAGAGAAGGAAAAAGATGACATTGAGTTACAAGAGTGCCTGCATAAGATTGCAATGATTACAGCAGTCTGTAGAAGCATTTCAGATGGGCCTTGGACTCATTGATTGCAGATTGAGTAAATAAAAGGAGGACTAATATGGAAACCAGAAATGCTAGATATTGGAATGATAAAGCTACACGTTCTGTTGAAGCCAAGAAACATTTAGATTATGTTTCTTCTAAGTATGCAGATGACATCAAGGTGCAGATTGCAAATACAGTTTTATACGATGCAAAGGATTTACATCGGTCAATTGCGGCCGGTACTCCTAGACAGTCTTTCTTGGCGATGGATACAGTAACTGCAATTTTTTATATTTCCAGTATTAGAAGCTCAGATAAAATCGCTGCTTTAAATTTTGCATCATTTAAAAATCCTGGTGGAATGTTTTTAAAAGGTAGTAAGGCTCAGGAAGAGTGTCTTTGTATGGATTCAACTTTATATCCAGTGCTTGATAGTTTTCGTGATATCTACTATGAACCAAATAAGAAATTGCTTAATCGTGCACTGTACACAGACAGGGCTTTATACACGCCAGATGTTATATTTGAAACTGACGAGCATGCTACTAAAGCAGACATTTTAACATGTGCTGCTCCAAATAAGCATGCCGCACAGAAATATCAGAATGTTAGCGATGCAGAAAATACTGAAGTTCTGACAAATCGTTTACTTTTTATTCGAGATATTGTCAATGATCAGGACATTGACACATTAATTCTTGGTGCTTTTGGTTGTGGAGTATTTGGGCAGGATCCAAAGCGTGTAGCAGTTTTAATGCATGCAATTTTCCGTACTGCTTGTGTTGCTAATATTGTATATGCTGTTCCAGGCAGAGATTTTACTGCAAAAGTATTTGAAACTCAATTCTCTGATTAAAGAGTTGTCAATGGATAAAACAAACAGTATAAGTGATCTTCTCGATTTAGAAGCGTGTTTGACAAGTCAGATTCATAATCTTGTGAAAGAATATGAACGCGAAGGGAAGGTCACATACGATTATCTTGACCAAGTCAAGTGCATGATGATTCGAAAAATTGATAATACTTTTGATTTTGTGAAAAGATAGTATTTTCTTAACAGATGTGGAGCCACAATATTTTATCGTATGAAAATATAATAATATACATTCAAAGCCTGTTAGAGTAATATCTAGCAGGCTTTTTAAAATAGGAGGAATTGTTTATGAGACAGTTAACTATCAATGGCAGAACTTTCAAAACTGGTGATATTGTCAGGCATTTCAAGAGAGAAACTTTGCAAGATCCTGGGACGAAATACATGTATGCTATTTTAGGTTTTGCTAAACATACAGAAACAGGCGAGATGCTTGTTTTGTATCAGGCATTGTATGAAGATACTGAGATGCATATAAATTACGATGTTTTTGCACGTCCAGCTGAGATGTTTTTCTCTGAGGTCGATCGAAATAAATATCCGGATATTAGGCAGAAGTATCGTTTCGAGGAATGGCATTTGGATACATCACCATTATTGGTGTTCCGGAGTGCTTTCAAGGCAAAGAAGCTTTTACAGAAAGATTAATTTGAGGTGATTATTATGAAAGATTTTTATATTTCAGCGAAGATCTCTGTTGATGATTCTCAGGATGTTCAGGAGTTTAAAAGATTAGAGCATCATGCAGAATTTTTATTTGATCTTGAAAGCTATCCAGAGATAAAGGAAGTGTCTGATTTACATGTTATTACTACAGGAGCATCTGATTTATTAAGTGCAATCAATAGGGTTTGTTTGAGCTGTGTTGAAGACACGTTACAGCATCCGGAAGTTTGTACTAAGTGTCCTGTGAGAAACTTATGTGACAGTTTAGGAAATGAGAGGAATAAAGACTCATGAAAATTGTACATTTGATTTTACTTGTAGGTGGTTTAATTTTATTGACTCTTTGTATTATCTTATTTGTGCAGATTGCATCCTATAAGTTAAGGATTAGAAAAAGCGGTCTGCTGATCTGCATTTGTCTCGTGTCTTTGGCCATTGCTGATATTATAACAGGGATTTCATCACTTGGAGGTTTTATTTATGGATAACGTTACATTGATAATTATAGCTATTTCGGTAACATTTGCAATTAATGCAGTACCTGACAAAGTTCTGAGTCCTGCTACAAAGTATATTGTGACATTTCTAACAATATTGTTCTTTGTTTTTGTTTTTATTGGTGGGAAGTGTGCAGCGGGTCATGGAGTTGCTATACTACATAAACTTGGAGAGCAACTTGATACGGAACAGCAGAATCAGGTAGTTGAGATAGAAAAACAAGCTAATCCAAAAAAGCAAACAAGAAAAGAACAGGAGGAGAAATTACATAAACTTGTTACATCAGGTAAAGCAAAGATTGTAATAGATGGTGAACCAACAAGTGATAAGTTTGATATTGATGGCATTAAATTAAAAGATTATGATATCAAATTTAAGAATGGAAAAGTCTATTTGATATCAAAATAGTGATTTCAGCACTTGGAGGATTTTAAATGTTTATTGTTTTGGCTGGCATACTAGCATGCATTTTGTTTTACTTTGCATACGATTGCATATGTTACAAATGGGAAAATATCATTGGACTTCTATGTATACTCGTAGGCATTGCATGTCTTGTATTTGGCTTTAAAGCTCAACAAGACGTGCATCAGTCTAAAAAAGACATAGCTACTGAAAAGCAAACAGAAACCGGTTCAGAAAAATTATTTGAAATATTAAAGTGAGGAAAAATTTTTATGGGAAGTCAACAGAATGAATTAAATTTGCATTTAAAAGTATTTGAAAACACTCAGTTTCCAGATGAATTTTTAAACACGAAGCTGATAAATCTATATTGTAAACATATGATACACACCAATTTAAATAAAGATTCCAAAGCAAATCGTCTTCTTGCTGCATCTCATAAGGCTGGCTATGAGTTTTGTGAATGGGGATCTCATGAAGAATTACCAAGTGACTTATTACATCATCTTAATATCATAACCAAAATGGAAGATGATGATTACAGACATGCTGTTCGTATTGTTATTTGTCAGTATTGTTTTTGCGAGAGACCAGTCATCTGGTCAGATAATCTGCATAGCACTATTAAATACATAAGAGAATTTGGAAAAGAGGCATGCTTACGGGATATTCCTTTTTATGTTATTGATTTAACTCATCTTGAGGACCCGGTTGCTAAAGGTTATAGAGACAGCCTTAATCACAATATTTCAGATATTCTGGGTGCTGTCTCTTGTGCCTTCTCACGGTATAATAGGTCAAATTTAAAAGAGCTTATAGATATACACTACACAATAGATGATCTTTTGAATGATAATACAGAATTATATACGTTTCATAATAATCATTTAGGGGTAATTCAGAATGGTGATCCTACAAGAACTATAATAGAAAAATCTCAGGCTATTAATTCTTTGTATTTTCCTAAAACAAAGAAAGCTGATAATGAGCCAAGTAAAATACAATTTAAGGAGTGAATAAATTCAAATGCGTACTGTGATAATTTAAAAGCAGACAAGGAGGACATGACATGAAATTGCAGACAGCGATAGAGATTGCAAAAAACTGTGGATTAGAAACAGCTGGAGAGGCTATCTTTAATATAAAACTTCACGCAGTTAATTTATTTTCTTATTCTGATATCCAAAAGGAGCTTGCGGAATTAGAAAATACATAGGAATTACATCATTTCATATCAGCAGTTTCCTGATTGATAAATAAGCAGCTAAAAATAAAGAAGCCAAAGATTAGCTTATTCTTGTAAAATACAATTTAAGGAGTGAATAAATTAAAATGTGGACTGTAGATAATTTAAAAGTAGTGTGTTTTGACTTCGACGACACACTGTGCATACATAGTGAACGTGTTGACAAAGGTATGTTTAAATATTTATGTAGCATGCATGCAGATAACGACTATTGGAAGGATTCAGAAGCAAATTTACAGTTAAAATTGTTTATGGATTACTTGCATACTCAAGGTACTAAAATGTGCCTTATTGGCGGTGTTGATTCATTTAAAGAGGCTGAAAGAAAGGTTCAGTGGGTAAAGGAGAAATATGGCTACTCATTAGAAAATTGTTGTGTTTCTAAGCAGGAATTAAAAGTTGTTGAGCTTAAGGCAATTGCCGAGCTTGGTGGTTTTTACAAGAAGCAGATTGCACTTGTTGATGATATGTATGAGAATCTTCACAGTGCTGAATGTGAAGGCTTTGTTGCACTTTCTCCAATGCAGGTAGTCAACCTTTTCAATTATTCTATGAATGTGAATTTTCTGAATAAAAATCTTAATCATTGTGAGCAGCTTATACGCGATTATGAATTTGCTTCACAGGATGAACTGAGAGGTAAGTATATCTTTTGGGATATAGATGGCACTTTAGCTGAATACCGGTTTAACGGGCATGTTTCAGATCCGGAAGGTACAAATAATGGGATGAGTTTGAAAGAGATTGATGATGGTGTCTTTCTTAAGAGGAAGCCATCCTATCATATGCAATTGGTTTTATCTACCTGTGGCGCGAAGCAGAACATTGTGATGGGACACTGCCAGGTGCAGAAAGAAATGGATGATAAACAGCTCTGGCTGGACAAGTATTATCCAAGCATCACAGAACGTTTACTTGTATCGGAAGACAAATCAAAAGCAGATACCATTTTGCAATACTGTAAGGATCATGATATTAGCTTGCAAAATGTGATATTTGTTGATGACACGATTCCATTTCTCCGCGAAGCAGAGAGAAAAGGGATCAAATCATTTCATATCAGCAGTTTTTTGGATTGGGATTTCGAAAGGAGACAGAAATGTTAAATAGTTATATTAAGTTATTGAAGCATGCAACGGAGGCACTAACAAATGTTGGCGGGTCTAACGCTGGCGCTGCAGAGTATTTTCAGGCAGTAGGATATGAGTTTGTTATTATTGCAATTGGACTCTTATACTTAGCTGGGATTGCTGCTATTGTTGCTGTACCAGTATTAGTATTTCGACAAGGGGTTTATAAAGGTGGTTTTGCTTCGAAGACTTTAAAGAAGTTTTCCGAGATAGTCTTAGATTGTGATAAAGCTAAGGGTGAATATCATCGTTTATGTAGTTCTTTTGAATCTAGTAAGAAAGAGTCACGCATCGAAGCCTATGAAAAATTATGTACATTGCTCACTAAATATTGTAATGCATTTACTCCATTAAATTGGTATGAGAGTATTCCTGGTGATACTATTGAAGATAAGAGAAGGTTTTTGAAAGAAGATAAACATTTTTCTAACATTTTACAGAGTCTTCCATCATTACCTCCATGTCTCATAGGAGATGCTTCATTTAATAGCGTCATTCGTCCAGATGAATTTTATTATATGACACATTCAGATAAATGGGCTTCAGTATTTGCTGATCGTGTAAAAGAATTGTATCCGTCGGATACCGATTATCGACATGACTTAAGACGTTTTCAGATCAGGTGCAAGATTATTCCTGCTATAGTCTTAGTTCTGTATGCAATTTTCATGCTTCCGTTATGCCTGATGTTCTTTTAATTAGCCTTGATGATTAAGACTGTTATTACTTCAGGTGTGAGGCTTAAGAGTTACTTATACGCGGATTTTGATTATTCATGGGTGTAGAGTGTAAAAGCTCTACACCCATTTGTGCTTTAGTACAAATAAATTTAAGGAGGCAACATTATGAATTTATGTGTTGATTGTAACTTATTGTTTGCTGAGCTGGAGAAGCATGATTTTCGATCTGGTTTTTCAGCAGTTATCTATGGGGTATTTGATAAATGTCAGGTGGACTACTGGCATCGCGGAGATTTTGTCTGTTGCATTAAATCAGAGGGAATGATTGCAACTAGCGTATTCTTTGTTATTGGGAATGAATTAAGAGATGACTTCACTACTTACTCTAGTATTATTAAGTTCCTGGATGCTGCTGATCATCTAGATGTTCACTGGAAACCATCTATTCTCAAGACGTTTGAAAATGTTATATTTAGCAGTCATTCGGATGCATTTGCTAAATATAAGGAGATGCTTACTGTATTTCCAAAATTCACACCAGCATTTAAGGAATTGTTTGCAGAAGAGATGGATGCTCTTGCAGGATCTGATACGCAAATTCAGATCAAACCGGATTTGTCTAAAATTTATATAAGTGAAGAACATGAATATTGCTATATTGTAGCTGCTTCACCTGATAGTGTTTATATGAAGCGGCTCAATAACTCATCTTTTGGTAGTGAACTGGATTATCGTGAACTGCAGAAGTTTACAATAGATCCGGAAGCTTTTAATGAATTGCATTCTTTATTATTGACAGTATTACACGATCTTTCTTCCATTATCAGAATAGATAATTTGCCGAAAGCTAATGGTGGATCTTTAAAATATTATAATGAATCAGATCGTATAGATCAATCTTACACTATAGCTAGTCAGAATTTTAAAATGAAACTCTATGCACTGATTGGTGTTTCCTGTCACTTAACTGATAATTCACGCACGATTAACCCAGATAAAAAATGCCAGGCCAGCGATATTATTGACATCTTTTCAGGAAATAATAATAACACTAAGTGTATTCATGATTTTCTTGTACAACTCATGAAAACGTTTGCCCCTATTTTACTTGGTGACCTGGCATTGCGGAAACAGCTTTTTGATTATTTGTACACACTTGAGGATGATGACAGTTCCATTAATACACAGCAGCAAGGGTTACCAAGTAGTAAAAATATTGGTTCATTACCAGCAAGTGAGCAATCAACAAGTATTGATTTTGCTTCGTTTGCATGTGAACCTGAGGATTTTACACATGGTTCCATTTTTACAGAGCCACTGTATTATTTCCTAAATTTGTCTTCTGATGCAGATTACAAGAAGTACTCTGCCAAGTTAAAGGATGATAATGTTGTATTCTCAGGTGAATATTCTTTGGCTACAGAGTTGTCCAATAATACAAAAATTAATCTTTGCGATCAAATTCCGGAAGTCTTTTTGCATACTCGGATACCTGTTATTTTTGTCGTTGATAGCTTTTCAGTTTTACAAGATAACACTGATTGGGTAAATAAACGTTCCGATTTATTAGATGGTGTAATTGATAAAGAAGGGGCTACAAAGTTTTTGAAAGATATTGTTTCTGAACAGTCGCCTTCTGCAATCATAATTTAGAGAGAAGGAGATAATTATGGAACACAAAGGCTTTGATCAGTATACAGCTGATCTATTAACAGTAGGACGGTACATAGCAGATTTAATAAATATTAAATCATGCTCAAATGATGATTACACTGAATTGGCGCAGAAATTTTTTCTGTATTATCTTAATTATTCCAATACAGAAAAATCTTTTAATTTAATTCCAAATGATGATACTTTTCACAAGCATCTTCATCAAGTAACAAAGCAACTGTTAGTTGGGAGTTTACGGTACATTCAGCTTATTCTAATTCAATTTCTTTTAAGTGATAATTTCACTACTGGTTTTGCAAGTAAGACAATTGATCTCAGAACAGAAGATGCTTGCTGCAGTGTTGCACTTTACAACATTATAGACGATTTTTATTTAGATAATGTTCCATTTTACGTTTACGACTTTACAGAGTATTGTAAAAAATTTGTTGCAATTAAAAAGATTGAGAGTGCTGCTAAAGGTGCTGCTGCAAAACTTCTCAATGAACTTACTGGGACTATGAATGTTCCTATTATATTGGAAGCTGGATATTTACATTATGGAGACTATGAGGTTTTTTCAAACAATTTGGATGCACATGACATTGTGCCAGATTTAGTAAAATATTATGAATCTCTCGGCTTTAAGAATGTAAATAATCACGTCGGCCATTATGAAGGATCAGTTGTTATGCTTTATGACAAAACGAACTTATTTAGCGAGGAACCGAAGAACATATTTATTTAGTTAAGAAAGTGGTTAATTATGAATAGTGAGGAACAATATGCAAATCTGGAGTTGGGAAAGACTTATGATTTTATGGGTTACAAATGGACGGCCTGTGAACTGATCAACAATGGTAAGACCCTTGTAATTCAGTCGCATGGTGTAACTTGTGGTACATGGCCCGGCTTCAAAATGCTAAAGTTTGGAGGTAAAGTTGATGCCTTTTATGCAACAGATATTGCTGGCGAGGATATTAGTGCATACGATGACAAAATGCAGATACTATATGATGTCATCAAAGAAGTAGAGGACAAGTCGGCTCCTTATGGCAAAGGCTTATTTTTAGTCTCTGCCGAGAAAGCGCAGCTTCCAACTGTAATCTATGGTGCTTCTGGGGCTGGTTATTATTGTGATGCACTAGTTTCTGCTGGGAGTGAAGGTAATCCTAATGGTACACATTGTAATGCATGGCTTGGTACATTAGGTAATAAGGAAAATACTGCGTGGTTTGTGAATGGATTTGCGAATGGCTACATAGCTTTGCAGGACGACGTAGTTAAGACAATAGCTCCAGCATTCAACATTGACTTGTCTAAAGTTGTGATTAGTGGGGATGAGATTGTAAAAAAGACTCAATTTGTTTCATGTCTTGCGTCAAATGCGAATCCAACTGCCGATTCAGTAAATATCAATGATAGTTTTATCACAGGTGTTTCTATGAAAGGATTTACAGATGCTAATGATGAATCATCTTCAGCAGTAATTAGCACAACAAATGGATTCGATTTTGCTTCAATGGCAGTGACAACACCTTCTGACAATAATCTATCTGCTAATAGTAACCATACCTCAATGTCTGCAGCAGATGCTAAAACTCTATTTAAGGATTTTGCTGAGCGTTTACCTTCTGATACAACATTAATTAATCAAGTAACAACTAATTCGATGATTGCAAGGATTAAATGCAGTAAATACAGCACACAGATTGCAAATACTTTGAATATGCATTTTGCAACATCCAATTCTTTGTATTCCGCTTTATCGAGCGAATGTTCAGTTTTACCTGAGATTCTTCTGATGCTACAGGATAGAGGTTGTGAAACACATTATTTGGGAAATATTTTACTAGCTTTTATTCCAGAAAATGTCTCTTTTCCTGAGATAGACTGTCTTTATAATTTACCGAAGAATAGCATTTTCACAAACATCACTGTCGATCGATTAGCAGGAGAGGTTGTTATTGAATATAATTCAGCTAACAATGGCGATGCTGAATTCTTCAGATCTTTATTTGTTGTATGTCAAGGCACAATCAAGTACATTAATATTGTACCTCGTGACACAAACACAGATTTATTCGATAAGAATTACAATTTTTGTGACATTCATATTGACAATGCTACAACTGTACCTGGTAAATTTTATGAAATGTCACAGAACAATAGTTCCATTCAACCTGATGATTCGGCTGTAGATAATCGTAAAGCACAATTTATAATTTCTGAACAGGGAATAGCTGACCTTGCAGGTGCAGTGACAGCACAATCTGATTCATCAAAAGAATTAACAGATTCATCACAATACCGTTCCATCTGGGAATACGGCATGGATCTTACAAAAGATGGTGAAACATTTCATCTTGATCCGGAGATGGTAAGCCAGATTTACGAAGCAATAACAGAAGATAACGGCAGAAATTACGTTGCTACTTACACAAGCCGGAAGTTTACCAGAGAGCAGTACATTGCTATCTGCGATGAAGTCGAAAACCTGCTTACGAATGATTCTGTCGAATACCGGGCCTGCGAAAATGTTCTTGGAGTCGGTTTCGATAATTATACAGGTCAGTCAGCTTCTGATAATTTACCAAAGAAACTAGATCTTTAATTATGTGAAAGTGTGATCTATAAAAATTATGAATATGGACCATTTAAATGAAATAAAGAAAGAGATCGTAACATCCATGAAAATCATGGATGTTACGATTAAAGGTGTCAAGGAATCTGATGAATATAAAATGGCTCAGGCTTATAATCAAGGATTACGAGATGCTATGAGTATCTTTGAAAGAAAAATAAAAAGTTAGGGAAAATAAAATGGAAGCAATAGACATAGAGACAGATACAATAAGCAAGATATATATCCGCAAAAATACAGGAATATTATCGAATTCAAAGAGCGGAAGATAGAACATGGTTTGTTTACGAACCAATATCAACGATTGGTATAAGGAGAAAATATGTTAGAAATGATCGAAAAAGTTATTAGAGATGAAGGAAATCTGTATATTGAACCTGCATTATACGGAGGAGATATCTTTGTCTGCATTGATTTCCCGTGTCTTTGCGGTTTAAACAATGCAACTGAGTTGTCAGACGCTACTATTGTTTACGAAGGAACAGAACTAAAAGACACCATTGTCGACATCTGCTCACCTGGAGATATACGTGCGATAGCAGTTGAAGATTTTTTAACGGATTATGCAGTCAAAGATCAGGCTTTGTTGGTTGCAAGAGCAGAAAATTTACAGACTGCATTAGACCATCTCGAAGAGC
>ENA-OPSM01000124-OPSM01000124.1-human-gut-metagenome-genome-assembly--contig:-NODE-124-length-29541-cov-2.539714_pt1 | contig 29541 bp, 24 predicted proteins | sample MGYA00241457_ERZ501906 | MGnify/ENA primary metagenome ERZ501906 (study PRJEB25962, sample SAMEA2042451) | human gut metagenome | biome: human gut; feature: human-associated habitat; material: faeces...
TCTTCCGTTCCACGCTGTTTCCACCCGATCCCCGTCAGGAGAAAGACTCCGGCCTTCCTGAACTGGTGGAAGCGGCTTTCTTCGGACGTGATCCGGGTATCACCCTGTTATAAGGATTGTCCTCCAGCATCTTCTCGATGTCGGCTCTGCGGATGAACGCCATACGGTTGCTGATACGCGAGGCCCGTAGCCTGCCTTGTGCCACAAGTTTATAAATGTACTGGCGTGAGCATCCCATGAGGATGGCTGCCTTAGAAAAGGTAAGATACTCCTGACGCTGTATCTCTAAAACTGGCTCTACGGCATTGAGCAAGTCCTGCTGCCGCTTCTTCTTCGCTTTTTTAGCTTCATCAGCACAATGTACGGTGCAATATTTCTGCATACCGCTGTTGGGCGTGAACATTCTGCCGCAAAATGCACATTTCTTGGTTGTTTTCATTTCCCCTTTGTTTGATGTTGAACACTCATTCTTGTATATTCCATCGGGGAGTGAACGGAAGTGAACCGCTGTTGCCTGTTGTCAACGGGGTAAATATCTGTGGCAATCCTCGCATTATATCCTGCTGTTTGTTGCCACTTGTGAACCCTTGTAAACCGATGTCAACAGGCTTCGATTTTGTGGCAATAAAAAAGTCCCGTACATTCACCGCGATAGAAATACGTCACAAAAATATGCGGAAAATGGCGGAACAACAAATAAGGTGTGCTAAGTGTTAAATTTTATACAGTTTTGGTTTCCAGTGATTTAAATGCAGACAATACTCGTTATTTGCAGGTATTTACACCTATCTAAATACAAAAGCAGAAACAGATTATAGATGATTATAAATATGAAATTGGTATTGCAAAGGAAAGGGGGATAGAACCTAATATCAAAATAGAAGAATCCGGTATTCAACAAGAGAATGGCCATAAACAAGTTAATACAAGAATCGATTATTCAAACAAACCTCAAGATAAGTATAATATTGAAGCACTCTCCAATAAAGAAGTCATAGGAACCATTTCATATTATGACTTTAATGGCAAAGTATGTGAAGTTATTGAATACAATACTGTTGAGAGCTATTTGAAAAGTATAAAAGATGAATTAAATTCTAATCCAAACGGCTTTAAATATGAAACATTAACCACAGATGCCAACATCAGAAAATCAGTAGATGACATAGTTTACGGTGCTTACGGTGAAGATAACCCACATCCTTTAGAATGGTACTCCTCGAATAATACAAAAGCAGCGATAAGTCCAGAACAATATTTATCAGAAGAACGTAATAAAATAATGCGTGAATATGCTAAAAATCCTTTTGGAGCTCTCAATAAAGAAAATATATCAGCCGAGGGTATGGATAAATGGGCAGCCGTTACCAATAAATATATGGAAATGAAAACAAACATATCAACAAAGCAAATAGAATTGCAATCTTCCGGTTGTAAAACTCTGATCTATGATGTATCTCATTCTTCCGGCCAAGAAGAAATCGGCAATTACCGCATTCTAGATAAATCCACCGGTAAGACAGAATCTATAAATGTGGGGGATATTGACCTGGAAAAGCAGTCTCCGGAAACACTCAAAAAGTTGTTATCCGGACAACAAACAGAAATGACCAATAAGTCCGGCACAAACAGTCTTGTCACTCTGAATAAAACCATAACGGGGTGGGGAATATCCGCAGTAAAACAAGTATTCAACTCAGCTGACAACTCTGCCGGCATTTAAATTATTCTGGCAACAAAAACGAAGATATAAAATGAAAGATCAAAAAGAACTACTGAAGAAATGTCTGGTAAACGATATTCCAGCCATTGTTTTCCAGGGAAGCGACAGCTGTGCTGTAGAAATTCTGCAAGCAGCGGAAAACATTTATAGGAAGAACGGTTGCAGTCCGGAGTTTTTGATAGATTTCCATGAAAATGTAGTGGAAAATTTCAGAGCATACCAACTGGAAAACTCTATAGCAACCAAGCTCCCAGATCTGACAACAAGTGAAAAAGAAGCGTTCTACATTCTTCAGGAGAAAGAAGAGGCCTATTTCCCTATTCATATAAAAGATTTTGAACAACACTTAAAAGATTACGGATTTACCAGAACCTATGAGAATACAACATCTTATGGCAAGTATCTTTTATTAAAGGAAAAAGACTATATAGGTATCACAGGAAATAACGGAAACTATGATTTTGCCATTAATTATAGCAAAGAAAGCAATCAGATAAGCTACTTCGTTTTTTCTGACGATCCGAATTATCCGGAACGAATAGGAGACTACAACAGTCTGAAAACATGCTTTTCTGACATAATGTCCAGACACCCGTTAAAAGAAGAAAAGAACGAACTATTTACAGTAATAGAAAACTACCATCAAATGGGATACGATGATATATCCCAAGCCCTGACACAATATGCATCAGCCATAGACAACTTTTGTAACAATGCCCAATCAAAATACATAATTGAAGGTGTTTCCATATGTAAAACAGACAGCAGGCAACTAAAAGGAAATATAACAATTACCCAAAAAGGAAATATACCGGTCAGTCAGATTACAGATTTCCAGATAAAAGATAAATCCACCGGTAAAACAGAACCTCTAAACATAGGCAGTATTAATCTGGAAAAGCAGTCTCCGGAAACAATCAAGAAACTGCTGTCCGGCCACAAAGTCGAAATGACCAATAAGTCCGGCGGAAATAGTCTTGTATCTCTGAATAAGACGGTGACGGGGTGGGGGTTATCCATTGCAAAACAAATCGCCAACTCTACAGATTCGTCAGCAGAAATATAGAATAAAAAAAGTTTTTCTCCCTTTTTTCCCTATCAGTTCAAAAAAATGTGTAATTTTAAATTTTAAAAGATATGAAAATGGATTACGATGAATGCAGGGCCAAAATATCAATCATAGACATAGCAGAGGATCTCGGATATACACGTATATCGGGCAGACAAGCAACGAACTTGACCTATGTTCTTGGCACCCCCAAAAATCCAGAAGACGAAATAGTCATCTTTCCTAAAAAGAACACCTATTTCTCAAGGAAAGGCAGCTTTGACGATAAGGGAGAGCTGACCAAGTTCGTCCTTAAAAGATTGCATATGTTCTCTTATTGCACTCAGCAGGGATATAGGGGAGTCAATGAAGTTCTTTCAAGATATATGACTGGCGAAAGAATTGTCACCGGAAACGTACAAAGCCGTACAAAAGACCACACCCAGAACTACATTAAGGAATTCAATTTGAATTATTGGAATCCTCGTCCTATCAAAAAGGATAATCCATATTTGACCGTCCAAAGGAAGCTCTCTCCACAGACTGTGGAGGATTTCGCCAATAGACTGTTCATCTACCAGGTAGGAAAAAACAATCATATCGGCTTTCCATTCCGCAAACCCTCCCAGATGGAAATCCTTAACTTTGAAATGAGGAACTATTTTGCAGAGACCAATACCAATTATAAAGCCTTTGCCACGGGTGGTGACAAGGCACAAAGCTGTTGGATGGCCAATTTTGTTCCTTTTGACAAGGTTACAGACATATATCTCTTTGAATCCGCTATTGACGCAATGAGTTTCTACGAAATAAACCATTATACTAAAGAAACCACATGCGCATTCATAAGCACGGGGGGATATGTCACCAAATCCCAAATAGAGAATATAAGCCGTATATTCCCATCTGATAAGGTAAAGTGGAATTGTTGCTATGACAATGATGCCAGCGGTAATGGTTTTGACATCACCACAGCATATTATCTCAAAGGTGAGGAATGTAAAGCTTTTGCAAGGACCAACACTGGAGACACATATAAGACCATCTATTTAAGTTTCCCGGATGGAAACACACAGACCTTCAAAGAAGATGCATTTTCCTCCGGCGAGTATCTTAAACAACATAGTATAGACAATGTAAATATCATCAAACCTTCACGGTACAAAGATTGGAATGAGCTTCTTGTCTATTACAAAAGATTTGATTTGAACCTGGGTCCAGGAATGAAATTCATCCCGGCTATCGAAAAGACCATATCCCAACTGAATCTAAGAGGATATGAACAATTGGCCAATAGTATCAGTTCTTCCACAAAAGAACTGGTGGATTCTCTGCTTGAGCAAGCCAATTACTGCATTTCCGCACCTCTTGCCGAGAGCGGCGCTTATACTCTTATGGTAGACTGTAATATCTTCATGGGGCTGGACACGATGGTACCGGTACCAAGCAACTTATATGTTATAGAAAAGTGCACGCAAAAAAAGATATCGGCACATGCCATAAATGAATTTCTTAAAAAAGAATATATAAACATTTTTAGAGACATGAGTTCATCTGATTTCAAAAATTTTCTAGAGAAAGACATCCTAACTTATACAAAGGGTGCTGTAGAAAAGAATTTTGAGAAAGTGATATTGACTTTCGGATGGAGCCTTAAACCTTCAATTCTAAAAAAAAAGAGTTTTGACTTAGAACATGGTATATAGCATAACAATACAGCATGATACCATAATAGTAGCTGTTTCAAGCAGACATGTTGTCACAATTCCTGCCAGGTTTAATGGAATGATTCTCGGGCTTTGGAACTTGATACAGATTTTCGTTGCCTACTGTAATGAGAATCCGAATTGGGTGAGTAATGTCCGGTCACTGTGGGGTGACCGATTCAAATAGGGACAGGTATGGAACGGATGCCTATTCATGCCCCTATTATAGCTGACACATGGACTTTTATACATTCTTGCACTTTTTAAGTGGGTAAAAAAGTACTATTTGTATTTTATACAAAAAATTGTTTGCTTAATGAAATGGAACATACATTGCCAATGATATTTAATACCTATATATAGGTATTAGATGCGTTTTTATACCAAAAAAATGGTATTTTTATAATCTTTTGTAATATCTAATTTTGCGTCCTAAAATAGATCTTTTATCGAAGAGAGATACAGTTTCCTTATATTTGAACTGGGGCTTCTGTAAAGTGCGATAAATATGAGGCTGGAACGGAGCTATCAGAAGAATTTTGGAGAAAATCCGTTTTTTAACTTAGTTAGATCTATCAATGAAAATATAAGTATTTATCTGCGTTGTATTAAGATATAGCATATCAGAACTACAACCATCCCGTTTTTTATTTAGATTTGCAGTTTGCTTTTAATCACTCAAGATCCGTATTACTATGTATGGAACTTAAATAAAGTACTAATATATATTGGATTTTCCTAAATATAATGCAGTTGCTATATTGTTAGACAACAGACGGTTGAGGTCTGTGAGATTATGCAACGGCACCAACAAAAACAACATGTATTTTTAATAATTTTAGTTTTGTTACACACAATGGTTTGTTTTAATTTAAAATTTACATATAATTTTGCATTATTAATAAATATGATGTTACTTATGAAAAAAGGTATTTTGGGGTGTAATATTATATACTTGTTTATACTTATTTGCATAGGAATTGCCCTCCCTATCAAATCGCAAAACAATTACAAAGTAAAACTTACAGGCACTGTTTATGAGTACGACCACAACAACAAGCGTTTGCCTTTAGAATTTGCAGCTGTGTCTATTCCTGAAATTGCACTAGGGACAACCTCTGATGAAAATGGTAGATACATACTGGAAAACGTACCTACTGGTAAAATTCGTATGCAAATTCAATATTTGGGCAAAGTCTCCATTGACACCTTAATAAATGTAAATAAGGATTTGGTTCTTAATTTTACAATGAGGAATGAGGATTTTAAGTTGAAAGAAGTTACAGTAACTGCAACCAACAGCCGTTCAGGCAAATCCACATCTTCTCACATTTCCCGCTCTGCTATGGACCATATGCAAGCGACCAGTTTATATGATGTAATGTCATTGATGCCAGGTGGAATTTCACAGAATCAAGATATGAGTTCGGCACAACAGATTAACATCCGTCAAGTTTCCAGTTCCAGTGGTCCGGAAGCTCCGATGAATGCTATGGGCACCGCAATAATTCGTGATGGTGCCCCCATCTCAAATAATGCTAATCTATCTGCGATGAGTCCTACGGTATTAAGTGGTACGGAAACACCCGCTTCATTGGCCGGAGGTGCTTCGCCGGCTGGTGGAACCGATGTTCGTAGTATTTCTACTGAAAATATAGAGTCTATACAAATCGTTCGTGGTATCCCTTCTGTTGAATATGGTGATCTGACCTCAGGAGCAGTAATTATTAATACAAAAGCTGGTCGTGAGCCGCTACGTGTCAAAGCAAAAGCCAATCCCAATATCTATCAGGTGTCTATGGGAACCGGTTTTGAACTTGGAAAAAAGAAAGGCGCTTTAAATGTAAGTGCAGATTATGCTTATAATACGAATAATCCAATATCCAGTTACCAGCACTATCAGCGTGCCACAACAAAGTTGCTCTATTCAAATACTTTCTTTAATAATAAGTTACGTACCAATTCCAGCTTTGATTTTATTTATGGTAAGGATCAACGTGAACGTAATCCTGATGATGAACAAACTAAAACAGCTTCGGAAGGCCGCGATATAGGTTTTACTTTGAATACCAATGGTACATGGAATATAAATAAGGGCTGGTTAAAAACACTACGCTATGTATTGTCAGGTACGTATATGGATAAAGACAGTTATTATGAAACCGTATACAGTTCTGCTACATCTCCTTATTCCATGACCACTACAAACGGTGCGGTACTTAGTAACTTTGCAGGTCAGCATATCTATGATGCCAATGGTAATCAAATTACTAATTTTGGACCGGAAGACATAAATCATTATGCTGTTTATCTACCAAGCAGCTATTTGGGACACTATGAGATCGATAGTCGTGAAGTTAATTTGTTTGCTAAAGTGACGAGTTCTCTATTCAAGGCGAGCGGTCATGTAAACAACCGCATCTTGATTGGTGCGGATTTCCGGAGTGACGGTAACGTTGGTAAAGGAAAAACTTATGACCCAAGTACTCCTCCTTATCGTAGTCAATACGGTCATAATTCATCTTTCCGTCCACGTAACTATAAGGATATTCCTTTCATTAACCAATTTGGTGCATATGTGGAAGATAATTTCAAATGGTCCATAAGCGGTACGCATGATTTGAACATTCAGGCTGGTGTGCGTTATGATCATACCTCAGTAGTAGGAGGCATTTTCTCGCCACGTGTAAATGCATCCATTGATTTGATTCCGAATCTATTAAGTCTTCAGGGAGGTTACGGTATTGCTGCAAAGATGCCTTCTCTTCTCTATTTATATCCAGAAAATGCATATTTTGAATATATCAATATAAATGAGCTTACCAATGAAAATATTCCGGAAAGCCAGCGCTTGTTTATGACTACCACAGAAGTTCGGCAAGTAGATAACTCAGATTTGAAGATTGCCCAAAATCATAAAGCAGAAGTCGGTTTTAATTTACGAGTGGGTAAAACCAATCTGAATGTAATAGCTTATAAGGAGCGTCTGAAGGATGGTTATGTAATGAGCCAAACCTTCAACACCTTCAATACATTTATCTACAATGAATACCAGCGCACAGAAAACGGGATAGAGCTTAGTAGTAGCCTACCGGTATTGTCTACTTATGCAAAACCAACTAATAATTTAAATATAGAAACTAAAGGTTTAGAATTTGATTTGAATATCGGACGTATTGATGCTATCCGTACGGCCTTCCAAATAAATGGCTCATGGATGCGTACTAAGAGTTGGCGTCAGGGTTATAGCTTCTATGACAATAGCGAAGATGCTGCTTCAGCCCGTAAACCGGTGGCCATTTATTCTCAAGAAGGCAATGCAAGTTACAAACAACAATTTGTAACGACTTTACGTGCCACTCACAATATCCCGCGTATCGGTTTTGTTGTTACGATGACAGCACAAGCTATTTGGCAGCAGTCTAATTGGAATACATTTGGAAACGATTCTATACCTGTGGGCTATTTAGCATTGGAAGATGCGTCTGTAAATATGTTTCCCAAGGGGAAATATACCACTACCCAGCAAGTAAAGGATGCAGGATATGGATATATGTTGAATAATGTAAGTCATAATAATGCTATAAAAGAATCATACAGTCCTTATTTTTGTTTTAACTTGAATGTAACTAAAGAAATTAGCAATATGCTACGTGTTTCTTTCTTTGCCAACAATATGTTCAGAAGTTATCCGCGCAGAGAATCCAAACGTAATCCGGGTTCATATATTCAATTGAATAACCGATTTTTCTTTGGGCTGGAATTATCACTCACTTTATAATGTTTAGGAAGTTATGAAAAAATATTTAATATATTTGTTTACATTGGCAAGTACCCTTTTGATAGGATGCGATTCGTTCAGGGACATGTCTGGCACAGCAGAAGTGAATCCTATCACAGTGGATGTATATTTGGATATTACCGTTGAAAATATATCCACACTGAAAGATCTGACTGTAAAGTTCGACAATTACGATGAAGATTTACATTATGTAAAAGAAGTAACTGATAATAGTGTGAAAGTTGACGGAATTATCCCCGGAATTTATTCGGTAACAGTATCCGGTACAGCGATCGATACAGAAAACAATGAATACTACATCAATGGCAATTCTGTAAATGCGGCATTATTTAAGCATGGTAGCGCATTGAATATTGAAGTACAAGGGCTTAAAGTGAGCCCATTAATATTCAAGGAGATTTATTATTGCGGTAGCCGTCCGGAAAAAGGAGGAGTCTATTTCCGAGACCAGTTCTATGAGATATACAATAACTCTGCTGACATTTTGTATTTGGACGGTATTTATTTCGCAAATTTAACTCCGGGTACAGCTACCACTAAATTACCTATTTGGCCGGAAGCGGACGGTAATAATTATGCATATGGAGAACGTGTGTGGAAATTTCCAGGAAATGGAACCGAATATCCGTTAGCGCCAGGTGAATCTTGCATCATTTCTCAATTTGCCGCTAACCATCAGTTGGACATCTATAACCCTCAAAGTCCTATAGACGGCAGTAGTTCTGAGTTTGAGTTTAATATGAATAATCCAAACTTCCCTGACCAGGCAGCTTATGATATGCAACATGTTTTCTACCAAGGAAAAGCAGAGATGGGAAGTATACCACAATATTTGACATCCGTATTCGGAGGTGCTTATGTGATTTTTCGTGTTCCTGAAGGAGAAGCTTGGGATCCGGTCAACGATGAAAATATGAAGACAACAGATCTTAGCAAACCGAACAGCAATGTTTATTATGCAAAAATACCTATTAAATATGTATTGGATGCTGTTGAAGCAGTAAACAATGAGTCAAAGATGAATGCAAAACGTGTCCCCGGTGTACTTGATGCAGGTATTACTTGGGTAGGAGCTACTTATTGCGGTTTAGGTATTGCTCGCAAATTGTCCACAGACGAAGAAGGTAATCCTATTATTCGCGAAGAAACAGGTACATATATATATCAGGATACAAACAACAGTACGGATGACTTTGAACGTGGCGTTGTTCCTGTAATGCGTCGTAATGGAGCAAAAATGCCTTCATGGAATCACACATTGTAATAATTAACTAAAAAGACAGAACAATGAAAAAACAATATATGAACTATATGAAAAGCTGCCTGCTGGTAATGATAGCCTGCCTTGTAAGTATGGTGGGAGCGGCACAGGGCTTCTCTCCCGCCGCTATGGAACAATTGAAAACAAGACGACTATGGTCTCATTCACAGAATGCTGCCGGTATGCCATTCGATGATATTCAGAATTATTCGAATGTTATATTGGGATATGACTTACAGGACGGAAACTATTGCCGTCCGCAAGAGGGGCAGAAAGAGGCTATCGTAGGTGTATCCAGTGAAGGCTTTATCAATCTGAAAAATGCATATGTGTGGGGAGCATTTAATTTTGCACAAAAAAATCTGACAGATGCCGGATATAACGCCTCCATTGCCGATCCATTCAGGGGAATGCCTTACTATGTCGCAGACCAGCACTTAAGCAAATGGAGAAATCAATATTACGATCTGAAGTTTCGTGCAGCTACTCCTTTACTTGGTAATCATTGGGCATTGGGGTTGGAAGGTAATTATGTAGCTACATTAGCTGCCAAACAGCGCGACCCGCGTGTGGATACCCGTTTTTATACGCTGGGACTGACGCCGGGGATTACTTACAAGTTGAATAATTCACACAAGTTTGGTGCAAGTTTCAAGTATAGTTCTATCAAGGAAGACTCAAGAATGAGTAATGTCAACTCTTATGTGGATCAGGACTATTATATATTATACGGTTTGGGAACAGCCATAAAAGGAATAGGCAGCGGTGTAACCAGCAATTATATTGGAGACCGTTTCGGTGGAGCTCTCCAGTACAACTTCAGTATGCCCTCTTTCAATTTACTGCTTGAGGGCAGTTACGATGTAAAAGCGGAAACTGTTCAGCAGAGCTATACGACTCCTAAAAAAATAGCCGGTGTAAAAGATAAAACTGCTCATGTTTCTTTAACGATGATTCAGGAAGGAAAGGACTATACCAATTATATGAGAACCACATATACAAATCGTAACATCGATGGTATTCAGTATATTTCTCAACGCGATAACTCTGAATCACAAAGTGGCTGGGTGGAATTATATAATAACATCCGTTCTACGTACAAGGCACAAACCGCTTCTCTTAATTATGCATTAAGCAGAAACCGCGGGAATGAATATAGTTGGAAAGCAGAATTAAATGTGAATTATACCAAGCAAGACGATGAATATTTAATGCCTAATTCTGTACAGAATGCAGAAAATTTATCTTTAGGCTTAGGTGGCAAAAAAAATTTTGTTTTAGGCAATAGTTTGAATCGCAGGCTTTTAATAGATGTTCATGTTGCGTATAACAATAATCTGGGAGGTGAATATGTATATGGTGGCAGCCATGCAGACTATCCAACTGTAACCGAATTACAACAAGGGCTGACTAATTATTATACCTGTGATTACTATCGTATTGGCGGGTCGATAACGTATTCGCAACAAGTCAGAGAAAACAGACGTATGAACTTATTTGCAAAAGTTGTATTCGATCGTGTAAATACCTCTGACTATGATTATGATGGGCGTACTCATTTATCGATAAGTTTAGGATGTAATTTTTAATGCTACATAACGAAATCTATATTACAAAACATGCGTAAATTAATAACTGGAAGTTTGATGCTCTGCAGCATATTATCTCTGCGGGCACAGACATTTGTTAAACCGGCTGTGAAAGTAAAGGACACCTCTTTTGCTGTAATTACAGATAAAGGGACATTTCAGGCTTGTGAAGCCGAGCTTAAAGCCTATCAGGAGATTCTAGGAATGGAAGGGTTGCCTACGTTCATCGTATACAATGAATGGAATAAACCGGAAGATGTAAAGAAAGTTATTGTTAAGCTCTACAAAAAGGATAAATTGGAAGGAGTGGTATTTGTCGGTGATATCCCTATTCCAATGCTCCGCAAAGCCCAGCATATGACTTCCGCTTTTAAAATGGATGAGAAAAACAATGACTGGAGAGATTCTTCAGTGCCCAGCGACCGTTTCTACGATGATTTCGACCTACAATTCGATTTTTTGAAACAGGACAGTGTCGAAAATAATTTCTTCTATTATAATTTGGCTATAAAATCTCCACAGCAAATTCGGTGTGACATATATTCTGCACGTGTCAAAGCTGTTGATAACGGCGAAGAACCGCATGCGCAAATCAGCCGCTATTTTAAAAAAGTGGTGGCTGAGCACCAGATAAACAATAAATTAGACCAATTCTTCTCCTATACAGGTGATGGCTCTTACTCTAACTCATTGACTGCATGGACACCGGAAACCTTTACTATTCGCGAACAAATGCCGGGCGTATTCGATAAAGAGGGACGGGCCCGTTTCATCCGTTATAATTTCAGCGATTATCCCAAGGACGATGTCATTAATATGCTGAAACGCACAGATCTGGACTTGTCTATTTTTCATGAGCATGGTATGCCCGAACGTCAATATCTTTCCGGTAGTCCCGCTACTAATAGGTGGAATGCTCATGTAGATGCAATGAAGTACTATTATCGTGGTTTAGCGCGTAGAAAGCAAAACAACAAAAAGTCTTTCGACGAAATGCTGGATATGATGAAAAACACATACGGTTTGGACACTACTTGGATTGCAGGCTATGATGATCCCAAAGTAATTGCAGAAGATTCTTTACTAGACCTGCGCACCGGTATTATCCTGTCGGAAGTTACAGAGTTTAAGCCTAATAGCCGTATGGTAATTTTCGATGCATGCTATAATGGTGATTTCCGGGAAAAAGATTACATTGCCGGACGTTATATCATGTCGGAAGGAAAATGCGTAACTACTTTTGCCAATTCAGTCAATGTACTGCAAGATAAAATGGCAAACGAGATGCTCGGCCTGTTAGGTATGGGAGCACGAGTGGGGCAATGGGCTAAATTGACGAATATTCTCGAATCGCACATTACCGGTGACCCTACTCTACGTTTTCAATCTATCAATGAGGTAGATGCCAATGCTTTGTTCAAAGAACCATATAGCGAGTCCCGCATGTTGGAGTTATTACAGTCGCCCTATGCCGACATACAGAATTTTGCTTTGCACAACCTTTATCGCAATGACTATCCGGGTATTTCTGATTTATTAAGAAAAACTTTTGAAACTTCCTCGTTCATGATGGTACGTTTCACCTGCTTGGCATTGCTTGAGAAGATTAGTGACAAAAACTTCCGGGAAGTCTTACACTTGGCCATTACGGATTCCTATGAATTTATTCGTCGCACCTCTGTTCGTATGATGCAACATGTGGGACTGAACGAGTATGTTTATCCGCAAATCAAAGCCTATGTAGAAGACAACCTATCCGAGCGTGTGGCATTTAATGTGAGTTTGGGGCTTCAAGTCTTTGATCAGGCAGCCGTACAGGCGGCAATTGATAAAGTAATGGCTGAGACCTATGTGTTGCAAGACAAGGAGGAGATGCGTAAGGTTTTGGAGAATGCCAATAATAGTCGTAGCATGCAAAAAGAGTTATTAAGCAAAGAAACTTCCGAACGTTGGCGCATCCTTTATTGCAATTCTCTGAAAAATCATATGGCACATGCCTGTGTAGACGGCCTCTTGGCTTTACTTACCGACTCCAGTGAAAGTGAAAAGCTAAAAACCTGTTTATTGGAGGCTTTTGCTTGGTTCACTCATTCTTATCGGAAGCCTGACATCCTTCGGGTATGCGATCAACTGAGAAAAGATAAGAGCTTATCCGAGAACCTTCGTGAAGAAGCCGACCGTACATATTACAGACTTAAAAATTAATTGGCCATGATTAAAAAAATAATATATCTGGCATTTCTTTTGCCATTGGCAGGAAATGCACAAACAACAGTCATAAAGCCATTGGTCAAACAACCTACCGCTTTTGCTATCATAACAGATAACCAAACTTATGCAAATACCAAAGATGCCATGCATCAGTACAAAACTGCGGTTGAAGATGATGGTTTGGCAACTTATCTGATCAGCGGTGACTGGCAAAATCCAGATCAAGTCAAACAGATAATCATCAAAACATATCAAGAATGCCCTTCATTGGAAGGTCTGGTTTTAATCGGCGATGTGCCTGTCGCATTGGTACGTAATGCGCAACACATGACTACTGCATTCAAAATGAATGAGAAAGCCTTTCCTTGGGATCAGTCTTCCGTACCTACCGACCGCTTTTATGATGATCTGAACTTAAAGTTTGAGTTCATCAGGCAAGACTCAGTAAATCATCAGCATTTCTACTACAAATTGACAGAAGACAGTCCCCAGCGGCTAAATTCTACTTTCTATTCAGCTCGTATCAAGTATCCGGAAAAAAAGGAAGGGGATAAATATGCGGCCATTGCCTCATATCTGAAGAAAGCTGCTGCTGCCAAGGCAGATAAGCATAATCAATTAGATCGGGTATTCTCATTCAATGGTGCTTCTTACAATTCCGATTGCCTGATTGTATGGATGGATGACGAAAAAGCTTATATGGAGAACTTTCCATTAGCTTTTGGTCGTCAAATGGGATTCAAACATTGGAACTTCCGAATGAAACACCCTATGAAATATAAGTTATTCAGCGAATTGCAACGAAAGGACCTTGACTTATTTATGTTTCATGAACATGGAATGCCAACAGGGCAGCTTATTAATGATGAATTGGCATGCACTGATTTCAATAATCGTTATAAAATGTTGAAGAGTACACTTTATAATGCAGTCATGTCCCATGTTGGAAAACGTGACAAAGACACCTTACGTATTCAGATGCAGGAAAAACGACAAGTGAATGAGGTGTTTTTTAAAGACCTGGACAATCCTAAGTTCTGGGAAGCAGACTCTCTTCACTACGCTGATGAACGTATCGTAACGGAAGATTTAATGAAGAGAAATCTTTCCACTAATCCGAAGATGATAATGTTTGATGCGTGCTACAACGGTTCTTTTCACGAAAACGACTATATAGCAGGACAATATATCTTTAATGACGGTCAGACATTAGTAGCACAAGGAAATACCCGTAACGTATTGCAAGACCGCTGGACTATTGAAATGATTGGTTTGTTGTCCCATGGTGTACGAGCCGGGCAATACAATAAGCTAATCGCATCACTTGAAGGTCATTTGTTTGGTGATCCCACTTTCCGTTTTGCTCCTATCGAAGCCAATACTTTAAGTACCGATATAACAATACACAAAGATGACAAAGCCTATTGGAAGAATTTGTTAAACAGCCCATACGCTGATGTACAAAGTTTGGCCATGCGTATGCTGGCTGACGCCGATACCCAAAAGGAATTATCTCCGTTGCTCCTGAAGAAGTACCGGGAAAGTGGCTTCAATACGGTTCGTATGGAAGCTATCAAGTTGTTGAGCCGTTATCAGGACGACAACTTCATCGAAGCATTACGCGAAGGTTTGAACGATACTTATGAAATGGTAGCTCGCCAAAGTGCCATTTATGCTGGATTTGTAGGTGACGATTCCTTATTGCCCGCTATTGTGGAAGCATTGGTCGAACATAATGAACGCTTACGCGTACAAATGAGTGCCAACAAGGCTTTAAGCCTTTATCCGAAAGAGAAAGTAGAAAAGACAATAGAAGACTTTTATGCAAAAGTTGACCGTTTGAATGAAAACGAAGAGAAAAAACGATTACTAAGAAGCCTGGAAAGAATGTTTGTACAAGAGGCAAAAGTCCATCAGACCTTGATGGATGTAGCTGCACCGGAAGCAAAACGTATCAGTGCAATCCGCAATGTGCGTAACTATACATTCCATTTCCACGTGGATGATTATTTGAATGTAATTCGTGATGCCGGTAATCCACAGGAAGTACGTGTAGTAATGGCCGAAGCATTAGGTTGGTTTACTAATTCTGTACAACGGCCACACATTCTTGAAGAAATAAAGAAGATGCAACAAACAGCCAATCTTCCGGAAGATTTAAAAGCAGAGCTTGAACAGACAATCAAAAGATTAAGTTTATAAATATGAATAAATACATCCTTTTGGCAATTACCGCTTTGTGCTTACAGGATATGCAGGCGCAAACAGTTGTACATCCTAGTATAAAAACAAAGACTACTTTTGCAATTGTAGTCGATCAGAAAAGTTATGATGAAGCGAAAAGTGAAATTGATGCTTATCGTACCAGTATAGAAAAAGAAGGTTTAGGTACTTACTTGCTAATTGATGATTGGAAAAGGCCCGAACCTATTCGTGAGCAACTTGTCAAATTGCATGAGAATGAGAAAACGCCTTTGGAGGGTTGCGTATTTATAGGTGACATCCCTATTCCAATGATTCGTGATGCACATCATCTATCTTCGGCTTTCAAAAGGTCTCCCAAAGCCAATTGGCAGAAATCAAGCGTTCCTTCCGACCGTTATTATGATGACTTCGGATTAAAATTTGATTATATTAAACAAGACAGTTTGATACCTGACTATCATTATATGACATTGCGTGCTGATTCTAAACAGTATATTTCACCGGATATTTATTCGGCCCGTATCCGTCCATTACATTTAGAAGGTGAGAACCGTTATCAGATGCTACGCGATTACTTAAAAAAGGCAGTTGCCGAAAAAGCAAAGCAAAATGCATTTGACCAACTGACTATGGCCCGTGGCCATGGTTACAATTCTGAAGATCCTTTGGCATGGAGCGGTGAGCAAATAGCCTTACGTGAGCAATTGCCGCAAATATTCAAATCGGGTAATACAGTGAAGTTCTATGATTTTAACATGCGCTATCCGATGAAACCATTATACTTGAACGAGATTCAGCGCGAAGGATTAGATGTCATGCTATTCCATCACCACGGTGGCCCCACCATGCAGTATATCAATGGCTATGAAAATGGTTCCGGTATTAATTTGAGTATTGAGAATGCCAAAATATTCTTGCGAAGCAAAGTGCCTTCATACGCCAAGAAACATGGGCGTGAAGCTGCTATCAAAGAATATGCCAAGCAGTATGGGGTGCCTGAAAGTTGGTGTGCGGAAGCTTTCGATGAGGAGAAAATAAAATCGGATTCCATTGTAAACCGTAATATGGATATCTATACTGAAGATATTCGTCTTTTGACTCCTAATGCGCGTTTTATATTGTTCGATGCTTGTTTCAACGGTTCTTTCCATTTGGATGACAACATTGTAGGCTCTTATATATTCAATAAGGGTAAGACCATTGCTACTATGGGATGTACGGTTAACACCATTCAAGATAAATGGCCGGATGAATTTCTCGGCTTGTTAGCTGCCGGTATGCGCATCGGGCAGTTCACTCGTTTTACCTGCTTCTTGGAAAATCATCTGATCGGTGACCCGACTTTTCACTTCACCAATAATGCCGGGCTGGATATGGACATCAACCAAGCTTTAGTTGCGCAGGAAGGAAATGTTACATTCTGGAAAAAACAGCTGAATTCCCCTATGGCTGACATGCAGGCAATGGCGCTCCGTCAATTGTCAATGGCAAATTATAGTGGTCTCGTTGAGTTGCTGAAGAAAAGTTACCACGAATCGAACTATTTCGTTGTGCGGTTGGAAGCATTACGCCTATTAGCTTTGAACTATCCGACAGAGGTTGCCGATGTATTGCAGACAGCCATGAACGACAGTTATGAACTGATCCGTCGTTATGCGGTGGAATACGTTGAAAAGAATTGCAATCCGGAATTGTTGCCGGCATGGATAGAAAGCTATTTATTACGCGGACATGAAAACCGCCATCGTTTCAGAATTTTTAGTGCTATCAACACGTTCGACCATGATATGGCTTTGAATGAATTGAAGAAACAGGCTGCCGATTGGTCTTTCTACGATTCTTCCTATGTGAATGAATTGTTAGAATACCTTCCTCGCCAAAAGAAAGGACTTGAAAGAGATTTTGCACTTATTGACAGTCCGGAAAGTACTACCAAACAGATACAAAGCGAAATAAGTAGGTTCCGAAATAAACCTATTGCTAAAGCTATTGAGCCATTACTGAACATTATAAAAAATGAAAGCCAAGAAGAAGAACTTCGCATATTGGCTGCTGAAACATTAGGCTGGTATAATTTATACTATAATAAAGCAGATATAATCAAAGAACTTAACACATTTAGAACTTCCAATCAAAAGCTAATGAACGAAGTTACCAAAACAATTAATAGGCTGAAAAGTCAAAATAGGTAGAATCATCCAAACGATGAGATAGACCGGATCCAAAGGGCGGTTCTGCCATTCCTGAGCAGCCTGGTTGACTTTGTTCGTGATGATGGAAATAGCTGATGTGGACAGTTCTATCTCATAGATTTCACGCATCTCCTCTTCTATGTCTGACACGCTCATTCCTTTGGCATATAGGGAGATAACAAGTTTTTCTTTAATATTATCGACACTATACAGGGACATTCAGTAAATGTCTATAGTATAACTCCTCAACCAGTTCCAGACACCAATCATTAAAACAGGGATATTCCTAAAATAATAAAATTTAAGGCAACTAATTCATTGCGAGTTAGTTGCCTTTTTTGTATCTTTAAGCATTCCCCCCAAAAAACGGTTTGACGGCCAAAACGGGGGTAATCTAAAATAAAAACACATGGTAAAGATACAAAAAATCTCAGAAATCGAACCTCGTTTAGGTTTTACCGAGTTCGATATGCTAAAAAAATATCGTCAAAGTTTTGCAACGAGTGAATTAGGTCGCCTCCATGCTCTGTTTCCTTTCTCGGAACTGGCCCGACAAATGCATTTGAAGTCCTCTGCTTTGGGTCGTAAAAGTTATTTTTCTCCCGAAGGTAAAATAGCCTTGATGGTCTTGAAGTCCTATACCAACTTTTCCGATGCACAACTGATTGAGCATTTAAACGGTAATATTCATTACCAGTTGTTTTGTGGTGTTCAGATTGATCCGCTTCATCCACTAACCAATCCTAAAATCGTTAGTGCAATTCGTCAGGAACTAGCGCATCGCCTTGACGTTGAGCCCCTCCAGCTCATTCTTGCCGAGCATTGGAAACCTTATCTTGAGAACCTTCATGTCTGTATGACCGATGCCACCTGTTATGAAAGTCATCTGCGTTTTCCTACTGATACCAAACTCTTATGGGAAGGTATTGTATGGCTTCATCGTCATCTGTGCAAACATTGCCAGACCTTGCACATACAACGTCCCCGTAACAAGTATCTTGATGTACGCCGTGCCTATCTTGCTTATAGCAAACTGCGTAAACGCAGGAAATCACAGACTCGTATGATTACACGAAGGTTACTTCAGTTATTGGAATTCAATACTGCCAACAGATAATCCAAATGATCGCCTGTCATAATATAACAGGCATTGTTCATTACATAATTGTTGGCATCATATGCAAAAGCCATTTGGTTTCCGATTATTTTCCATACAATTTTTGGCTTAGAAAAATCCTCCCAATAACTGATGCTATCTTGTGTTTCAAACCACTCGTTACTAGTTTTCTTTCGGGCTTTTATTTTTTTGCCATTAACAATATGAGTTTCTCCTGTTTGTTCTAAACGCTCTATGCCAATTGACAGAAGATAATTTTTCACCGCAGGATAACTTTCTATATCATAATGCCGCGAAGGAAATGTGGCTATAATCCACAAGTCCGCCCATTCATATTCATATCTCTTGATATCCCTGCCACGAAGAATCGGTCGTATAAGTTCAGCCGTCCGAACACGTTCATCTTCTGTTTGACAATTCGCTAGTATCTCATCACGCTTTTCGGTAGAAATGATAAAAGCATCATTGAAACCAGTTTTTATCCCATAGTTGATTTGGATGTTCCAATCCTTCAAGGGTATTCCCACAGACTCAATCTTCTGCTTGATGCTCTGTTCAATGGGAGACAATATCACCCATGGGATAGAATCTGCAAAGTTACACTTCACGCCTTGTTGCTGCACGAAATCGCTCAAATTATTCAAGCCATTCGAATCTTGTACCAAACAAGCTTGTGTGTTAAAAATATTTGCTGCTTTTTGAGATAAAAGAATATTTGCTTCTACCGTTATTGCATCGAATATTTTTATACCTGCAAAATCTACCAACATAATAGGATTGGTCTTGCTTGCGAAATAACCTCGCAAGGCTTCACCATACCCTGCACGCATCCATTTATTAGACGTGATATAGCAAAGAAAACCATTGGGAGTAAGCAGGTTCATACCCAACTCATAGAAGAGGCAGTAAATATCACCAGTGCGTGCATAAGTTATGTAACCCATGCATTCTAATACATCGGCACTCTTACCCATAGATTGTAACTGAATGTAAGGTGGATTGCCAATGATACAGTCAAATCCCAAGAAGTTGCCTTCGGCATCGAGTACTTCTGGAAACTCTATACGCCATTCGAATGCACCAAGATAAATTTTGTTGGAGCGTATTTCCTCAAATATATTTTCTAAAGTCGCAATTTCTTTCTTTAAATCGGCAATGCGCTTGTCCGACGCTTTCTTTTCCTTTTTTGTCGGTTCAAACAGTTGAGGCGCTTGTAAGTTTGCCAACTCAGAGCGGCGTTTGTTCAATCTAACCAATCGTGCATCCCGGCGGTTGATCTCTGTTTTCAGTTTCGACTTGATTTCTGTTATAAACGTTTCCAAATCCTGCTTTTCGCTTTTACTTTGGGCATTTTTATATTTAGCTACAGCCTCCTTATATTGGCTGATGCTGATACTAGACTCTCGCAGTACGGTCTGAATACTGTCTGTCAAAGCGAATCGGTGAAGCAAAGAATTTCCACATTTGATGTTAATGTCGATATTTGGTAAGGTTTCTAAATAAGTGTAATTACTTTCAGCCGTATAGTAAGCATTCTTCAACAATTCAATCCACAGTCGTAGGCGGCAAATCTTCACAGAGTTGGGGTTAATATCAACGCCAAATAAACAGTTCTCAATGATTTGACGCTTCTCCTTGAAAAGAGTTTCCTGCATGCGGCGACTTTCCGCATTGAGTGGGTTGTAAGCAAATAAATTACCTTCGGTATCGGTAACAATCAGCTCGTCATTTTCAATGGCAAGTTGATAGTCCGCTTTGCGGATACGCTTACCGGTAGCATCTACCAAAATACCTAATTCGTATTTCAAGAGTATCAGTTCATTGAGAGCAGACACAAGAAAGTGACCCGAACCAACAGCTGGATCACACAGTCGCAAACTGTTAATTAGTTCATTAGCTTCGACTATATTGTCAATATGGTTGTATAGTTCTATACGGGTGGTACAATTCCAGCCATAATAACCATTAAACTTTTGCAACACGGTCTTGGTGATTGCTTCACGGCACATGAACATAGTGATAAAGCCTGGAGTGAATACTGAACCATCCTTGTGACCATTTATTTTCTCGAATATAAGCCCTAAAACAGAAGCATTGATGAGTGTTTTAGCCTCTTCTTGCACTTCTTCACTGCCTTCGCTCGCAAAGTTATAAGCGTCGAGAAAAGCAAACAAATATTGCAGGGTGGGTAATGCGTTGACTTGTAGATTACGTTTTTTATTTCGTAATACGCTACTCGCCAAGACAGGAAGTACCGTACGTTGTGAAAGGCTGTTTATCTTAATTGTTTTACTTTCCAAATCTGTCACCTCGAAAAGAGAACTGTTAAGATAGGGAACGTAAGCAAAATCACGCATAATGGAGTGTGTGCGGCTGCCCATGTCACGTGCAAGCACTTGGAAAAAGAGTGTGTTGAGATCATCATAGTCATGAATCTTAGTTATTGAAAGAAATTTATAGATTGCATCTCCATTGTGGTATTTCAACATCTGAGCCTCCAACAGTTTCAAGAAAAGGATACGATTCATCCAAGTAATACACAATTCCATTGCAACATTGAATAACCGTTCCTCATAATCATTCCCATACAAACTACCATTTATGTGACGCAAACAATCTTCTGCATCCAGTTGGTTAATAGTATTCTCTAGTAATGAAGCCTCGTCACGCCGTTCCACAGCTTTGCGTACAATCACGGTTTTATTATTCTCTTTGCGTTCCTCAATACCAATAATGTGTAGCAGCTCAGTGTAGAATCCACGGTTGAGCGAATTGCTGTCATTTTGGAACGATAGCTTCAAAAGATGTGTATCGCTGAATATCTTATAAAGTTCGATAAGTTTGCGTGAAGCGCTACTGTCTGTTCTATCAAGCAGGTGTTGATAGTCTTGTAAGTTGAAGTAAGTGTATTCAAGGCTATCTTTCACCTCCTCAATATAGGTTGTTGCAATTTCAGTATAGAAGAAATCGGTTTTGTTACTGGTTTTGCGTCCATCCACAAAGTCTTGAAACTCACGACGTAATTGTTTGTTCTGATAGAATTTGCGTTCAAACTCATGGGCATCAAAAATAAAGAATTCATGAATATTAGTAGCGATGAGATATTTAATATCATTGTTCTTCTTATTGACACGTTCTTTAAGATAGTATAGCAATAATTCCTGCAAAGCCTTACGATTAAGATTGTCATTAGAAATCATCTCACCTTTGTTGGTGGTACTCTTTACTTCAATCAATAACCCTATATTGGACTTGATAGTTTTATCCAATCGGATAGCCAAATCAATATCTTCTTCGGGAGCCATGTAGTATGGCTTGTAGAACGTTTCACTCAGAAAATTACGTAAATGTTCTTTTTGCGTGTGTTCTCTTTGCCCATCCACAATATTGTCTCTCAATGTGCGAAGGGCATTTTTGAATAAGTCAAAATCTGTTGTTTCAATCGCAACCTGTCTATATGCTTTGTTCAAAACTTGATTCGGTTTGAGTAGTCCCATAATGTTTGGTAAATGAGTTAATAAAATACAAAGGTAGTCTAAAAACTTGATAATAAAGAATGAACGTATTGGTTTAACGAAAGTTTGTTCTACTGCCAGCCATTATCAACAAACAATAGCAGCAGTAGATTTGACATGATTCTACTTATTATATTGTAATAGCCAGCCAAAGTAATCTTTTCACATCCGGATCTATCACAGGTTGGATAAGTTGTTAACCTGAAGGTAACCGACCTGATGGTATAGGAACAGGAAGAAGTCTGTAATCATGGCATTTACCCGGATAGAGAAGCCACATTTTTTATTGCCGGACTTCCGGCATTGCCTCATCCATGTGTGAAAAGGAGTTTTTTCTTTCACCACAACGTTCCTTTCACATACCCAAAGGGGGTAGTGGATCCAGACCTGCTTCGGCTTTCTTTTTCCTTCCCATATGACAAAAACCGACTATCCATGACTATTCCTGCCAGTGTGCCGGTCGTGCTTGCCTCTCATGGTTTCTTCCCTTATATTCGCACTGATATTTAAACGAGTTGAAAATATGGAAATATGCTACATCGAGGCCGGTGTCCTTGAGAGGATGCTGGCGCGCGCCGAGAACCTGTCCGCACGTGTGGACAGATTGTATGAGAGAAACCGCTGTAAGGAACCCGGAGAGTGACTGGACGGCCAGGATGTCTGCCTGCGCCTTGACATCTCGCCGCGTACCCTGCAGACTCTCCGCGATACCGGACGGCTGGCGTTCACCCGCCTCCAGCGCAAGTTCTATTACAAGCCCGGGGATGTGGAGAAGTTGATGGTCTACGTCGGCATCAGACGTAAGGAGAAGGAGGTGAGAGAAAGAAGGAAGAACGGAAACCTTTAAAGAGCGGAAGAGATGGAAGGCATTATCGACAAGGAGAACGAACGTGTCCGCAGGTTCTTTGCCCTGCTGGACGACATGGAGAAAAAAGTGGAACGTCTTGCCCGTGACAACCGTCCTCCCTTCAACGGGGAACGGTTCCTGACCGACAGGGAGCTTTCCGGGATGTTGAAGATCAGCCGCAGGTGCCTGCAGGATTACAGGGACCAAGGACGGATTCCCTATATCCAGCTTGGCGGGAAGATCCTGTACAGGCAGTCGGACATCGAGAGGCTGCTGGAGGAGAACTATCACCCTGCATTGGTATAATATCGTATTTAAGTTTAAGGATTGTCGCCGGAATTGCATTTACGATTCCGGCGGCAGTTTTTATTTAGCCTGCGGCTTCCTTGCCGGCCGCGGGCTTTCTTCTTTCCATCAGCCGGTTCATGTCCGAGGATATCTTCCGGTCGGTGACCTGGGCGTAGACCTGCGTGCTGTCGATGTTCGTGTGGCCCATCATCCTGGCGATGCTCTCTATCGGAATACCTGCGGTCAGTGTCAGGGTCCCGAACGAATGCCGGGCCATGTGGTAGGACAGGTTCTCTTTCATGCCTAATGCCACGCCCATTCCATGTACCTCATACCAGAGGACGTCGCGGACCGGCAGCGGGAATACCGGCCTGTCGTCATCCGTGGTGTTGTAAAGCTCCAGTATCTGTCCGGCTATGGGATGCAGCGGGATGAACGCCTCCACGTCCGTTTTGGCGCGGCGGATGCGGATATACCTTCTTCCTTCCGAAGTCGTTCCGATGTGACGGGGATGGAGAGCCCTCGTATCCGCGTAGGCCAGACCGGTCAGCGAGGAGAAGATGAACGTCCTGCGTGCCAGCTCCATCATCGGGTCGGGCAGCGGGGTTTCCATCATCCGCTTCAGTTCACTGCGGCTGATATGCCTTAGTTTAGGTGTTTCTTTCCTCTCGTATGCCACGTCCTCTATCGGATTGGCTCTTAGTATTTCCCGGTCCACGGCGATGTAGATGAGCCGGTTGAGCCAGCACAGGCAGTGGTTCACGTGTCCGTTCCTGTGTCCCAGCTCCTTCTTGAGAAAGACCTTGAACGATTCGGCGAACTCCTCGGTGATGTCCGAAAAGGTGATGTCCTTCATCCCGCGGGATTCGATGAACTGCCTGAGGTTGAGCTGGGTGGTCTTCGACTGGCGGTAGGTGGAAGTGGAGTTGATCTCCTTGGAGCGGACCCTGAGCCGTTCGCGTTCCACCTCTCCGGCCTGCAGGAGGTATTCCGGTACGGAATTGGCGCCTGACACGGTGGTCTTGAGCAGTTCGGCCGTGACCACTCCCTGGTTCCTCAGCAGGTTCCCGTACGCCTCTTCCAACCGGCTGCGGAAGGCGGCAAGGCGGTTGTTCTCCCTGGCTGTTTTGATTTCACACTTCTTGCTGTCCCAGTCCCCGGGTTTGCAATAGACGCCTGTCGTGACTGCCGATTTCTTTCCGTCGATGCTGATCCGGCAGAGGACGGCGGTCGTGCCGTCCGATTTCACCTTGTTACGGTTGATGTAGAATAAGAGCTTGAATGTACTGCGCATGATAATGATTGTTTAGGGATTAAAGGATAAGTTTCAAATCGCGGGTTGCCTCGACGAACCTGTCCATGTCCTCGAACAGCTTCTTCGGGGTTACGCGCGCGTATATCTGGGTGGTCTTTATGTTGGAGTGTCCCAGCATTTTGCAGATGGTCTCTATCGGCACTCCCTCCTCGAGCGTGACCAGCGAGGCGAAAGAATGCCGTCCCATGTGGTAGACAAGGTCCTGGCTCAGCCCTGCCATCAGGCGCAGGGATTTCATATTGGCCCTGAGCGTGTGGTAGTCCTGCGGCGGGAAAAGAGTCTCGCGGGTATCGTCCCGGTATTTCTCAATCAACGCGACGGCTTCCGGAAGCAGCTTGACACGTCCGAGGTAGTCGGTTTTCTTTCGCTGGTATTTCAGCCAGAGGCTGCCCTCGTCATCCCGGAAGAGGTTCTTCCGGGTGATGCTTACCGCATCGGCATAGGCGGTGCCGGTGTAACAGGCGAAGAGGAAGAGGTCCCGGGTGATGACATGTGACCTGCGTTTTTCCGGTATCTCCAGATCACGCAGCTTCTCGAAATTCTCACGGCTGAGTGCTTTCGGTGTTGTCTCCTTCTGCTTGGGCAGCTTGAAGTGGCAGAAATGGTATTTCTCCGAGTGGCCCTCCTTGTAGGCGATGCGGCAGATCTTTTTCAAGATGGCCAGGTAGCCGCGAAGCGTGTCCACGGCATATCCCTTTTCCAGAAGGATGAAATCCTGATAGTCGCGGATGAACTGCTCGTTGAGCTGCCCGAAGACAAGGTCCGGAACCTTGAATTTCGCCTTGATGAATTCGGAAAGCGTGCGGTAGGTGAAGAGGTAGGTCGAGAGTGTGGTGGGCGCACGGTCCACACCGACACGGGCCTTCATTTCCCCGTTATGCCGGTCGAGAAGTTTGAGCAGGGTCATCTGCATGCCCGCATTGCCCTGGAACATGTCCCTGACCGCAGCGGCATCGAAATCCCTTTTTCTTTCCATGAGGGAATTGAAGGCCGAGTGTACGGCAAGCAGCAGTCTTTCTATTTTTTCATTGGTCTCCACCGCTTCCCGGCTCTTGCCGTTCAGCCGGCTCTCACGCGCGTTCCACAGCCCGGGGGTGCAGGAGAGCTTGCAGCTGAACTGCGCCATCGTGCGGTTGAGGGTGATCCGTCCCATGATCGGGGCTTTGCCGGTCTTGTCCGGCTCGCTCTTTTTCAGGTAGAGCAGCACCTTGAATTTTTCCACTTTCATAACGCTCTTTTTTAGGTTGTAAAAATACTCCTTTGAAAAGCGTCCTTTGGCATGCAAAACATTGAGAAACAGTGAATACAAATCCGCTTTGTTCTTATCGGTAAAAATTCGGTTACCTGCCGTCGTTTCCGAAACAGGCGGCTAACAGTCTGGTAACTGAAACGTCGCAATATTTTGTTTTCTTTTGCAGGTCTGTCTGTTCTGCAATTCTCGCAAAATGCTTAATTATAAACGTTTTACGTTTAATTATCGTCATTCTGTTTTTTATTGCATTTCTAAATATTACTTACACTGCACGGCATACAGCTGCTACAGTAGTCTTTTTGGCAAATAGAGTTTCGATGGAGAATGTTGCAAAGATCCTTGGACATGCCAATCTTAATATGACAAGACACTATGCGAAAGTTCTATGGGGCATAGAACGAAGCGGTTTTTTCAATGGTCGGGAAAAATGGGCGAAAGATTTTGAAAACCAAAGGGTTTAGGCATGATCGGGAAAATGGGCTGAATATTTCGAAGCGGTTTTTCTCTTTACATGGGCTTACATCTGCTTTACGTTTGAGGGGCTTTTCTTCGGATATTCGGGGGATTGCTTTACATCGGGCTTGCAGATGGGGCTAAAACGGCCTGGAAGGGTTTTATTTTCGGCTGTGTGGCCGTTTTATGGCTGGGTTGATGGATTTTGTTATATGATGGTGTGAACGGCTGTGTGGCCGTTTTTTTGTGCCTATTTTTAAATATAGTGCCTTAAAATTCTTCCAAATAAGCATTATTTGGTATATTTGCAGCATAATAGAAACGAATATGGCAAAAGTGATTCATGTGCATTTGCTGCATAAAATAGACGGGACGAAGCAGAAAGATTGGTATTTCAGCAGTATATCGGCTGTTTATACGGTTCTGACGGCAGATCAGGTGGGGGCAACCAAGAATTACCTGCTTCATGCCGGGCTGTCTGGTAACGGCACAATATGCACGAAAAAGGCTATAATTAAGCAATCTACGCTCATCTCGGGTGGTAGTAAGGGAATGGTTAGAACGATATAATAGCGCCGTTAGAAAGGCTTGTAGGCGTTATTTCTTTGAATGCTGATTGGGGAGCTTATGGCTCCCTTTTTTTATGCCCCTACGGTTGGTTTTATTTGGTTAGGGGTTACTATTGGGGTTACTGTTAGGGGTTACTACTTCTTTAAGTTAGGGGTTACTTTAGGGGTTACTTTTTCAGTTCTTAGAGGGTACGCCCGAAATAGGAAACTATGTTATAAATGAAAGCAAGTGCCGTTTTTCTCTGTTTTCAGAGAGGAAAAACGACACTTGTTTGTGTGATATACCTTATTATAATAAAATAAATCCTTTGATTTACAGTGTATTTACGAGTTTGCTTCAGGTAAATTCCTTCAAAAGTGTGTGCGTGCGTCCTTTTTTAGCCTTCTGTAGGAGGCATGCGTGTACCAATTAGAAGAACTTGCTGATACTTCCGATTACTTCAAAGACATTGATGATGCGTGATTTGTCGAATTCCTGTTCATCGTAATCATTGGTGTTGATGGGGATGAAGCGCAGCTTGTCCGGATCCGGCGACCTGCGGAGGATTTTAATGGTGCGGATGGTATCCAACACCACTGCATAGATTTCGCCATATTGGATGTCGTTGAGTGTGCATTGGTGCAGGGCAATGATGTCGCCATGGTTTATTTTGGGTTCCATGGAGTGCCCGGTGACATTGCACCAGAGGCTGGCTTTTTCGAATCCCCTTATTACGATGTTGGTGGCGGGTATGTTTACCTGAGAGTTGAACACCTCATCGAATCCCCCAATAAAGTCCACATCGTAGTATGGTGTGCCGACAGATGGGTTCATGGATGTGGTAGGCATGAACGAAGGATTGGCTTCGTCTATTGTTTTAATGCCGTTCAAATCATCTTTCAACATGCTTCCTGCACCAGTTAGCAACCATCCTGTTGAATATCGGGGATAATTTTCAACTATTATACTAAGCCATTTGGCTTGAATGTCGGTCCCGTTATTGATTGCTCTTGAAAGCACGCCTTTACTTGCGCCAATAGTTCTTTCCATGGCGCCAATAGTTATCCCCTCATTGGAGGCTATTTCTTGTATTCTTGATAAAATATTGCCCATAATTGAAAATTATCCCCATTTTTATTTCGAGGGTTGAAAATTATCACTATATTTGCAGCGTGTTTAAGATGTAAACAGCGCGCCAAATATACAAAAAAGGCGTGTGATTAGCGAATTTTAAGGATTAAAGTTAATGAAAGAAGAATTGATTTTGAAGGTGAAGCCGGAAACGCTGGATAGCCTTATAAATGCTTTGGTTGATATAACCGGTGAAATGAAAGCAGCTGCACCCGACCAGCAGGTGCGATTCGGGGATGAAGTTTATATGACTTGTCTGTGTCTGGAGAATACGATATTGGGCGCTATTCGACAGGTAGAACTGAAGAAAAAAGAGGGCAAAGAGATTGCCGGATAACTGGCAGCCCGGAAAGACGGGCAGGGGCGGCAGGCACGGCCGGAGAGTTGGTAAATAGAAAATGAGAAAGCGAAATAAGAAAGCGTAGAAAGCCGTCGGGGTTCGATTCCCCGCGCCCCACGATATTAACCTCTAAAAATTAGATTTATGGCAAAGAATTTCAATCCGAGAACAGCAGAGAGTCTGTTCAAACAGAAGTTGCGCACGATGATAGGCAGTACGGCACATACGCAGAATATTGCCGACCAGGCGATGGAGCTGGCTGGACAATTCATGACGGAGGATGAGATAAGCAACTCGGATGCCTACCGGGTGATAGAGAATGTGAGCTGTGTGTGTGAGGAAGCGATGCAGGTGCTGGTCGAAGAACTGCAGAAAGGGACACGCCTTCATGAAATACTGACGGGTGATTAGGAAATAGCGGAAGCCGTTGAAAACCTTTGAACGAACGATAACGATTAAAAAGTATGACGATATGAGAAAGCAGATTTTGACAGATAACGAGACCAAGACCTTCTTGATGAAGACATTCGGATGCAGCCGTCAGGCTGTGTGGCAAGCACTGAATTTTGTCCGTGACAGCGATCAGGCGCGCCGGATACGCACTCTTGCCCTGAAGCGAGGCGGCAAACTGACTGACGGGAACTTCATTCCGAACTGCGAAACCACCTTCGAGGAGTGCGAGAAGACCATGACCTGCACTTTCGGTCCCCGTGTAAAACTCGTGGTCCACAGAAAGACCAATGATGTGGATGTGTACGTGGACGGAAAACGGACTGAAACCTACCAATGTGAATTTGTATCGGATTTCATGCAGCTGCAGCACGAGACCCAACAGATGGCATCTGCCTTATAAATAGAAATGAAATGGAGTATTATGGAAAGATATTGTGCATATCCTACAATGACCTGACTTACGATGACCGACCGGTGATGGTGAACGGAAAGGCAGACTACAGCAGAAGCCGCACGCTGAAAGGAGTTCATCCTTCCACTCTTT
>ENA-OPSM01000181-OPSM01000181.1-human-gut-metagenome-genome-assembly--contig:-NODE-181-length-26001-cov-2.413667_pt1 | contig 26001 bp, 19 predicted proteins | sample MGYA00241457_ERZ501906 | MGnify/ENA primary metagenome ERZ501906 (study PRJEB25962, sample SAMEA2042451) | human gut metagenome | biome: human gut; feature: human-associated habitat; material: faeces...
CCACCGAACCATTGATTGTCACTCGTCCCATAATGGGGACAATACCGTTTTTCTCTTTGCTTCCGTTCACATAGAACAGCACCTTAAATGTACTTCGCATAATCCAATTCTTTTTGGTTACAAAATTAGTTATCAGCGAGTTGTACATTGTTATGCAGAATATGGCAGAGAGTAGAAATAAACTCCAACGACCTATAAACCCACCCTGTTATTGGGTAATGATTTGAAAACCGTCCACTCTCATTACCTTTCATTTCCTTGCACTTTTGCATCGGAGAGGCTTTCATCAAAAGTCCTCATAAGTCATTGAACACCAGTGCCGCCATCATTATTTCCCCTCATTCGTTAGATTTTTCCAGAGATAATAAATAAACATTATCATTTTCCTGTTCTGACAAAACAATATTAGTATTCTGATTCATTCTACCCATAGGTCTTAGCCTGTTTAAGAACAAAGTTTGTGCTCCAAGCTCATTCAAAGAATAGTCTATTATTTCATCGATCTGGCATAAATTCTTTTTATTAATTGTGCAAGTGATGCTAAATTTAATATCTTCTAAACTTAAAATTTTAAGTATTCTTATCAATTTATCAAATGCTCCCTTACCTCTAATAAAATCATGGGTATCACTTGTCATTCCATCAAGTGAGATTCCCAATTGTATGTGCCCTTTTTTAATCATATCAATTCTTTGCTTATTTAATAATAAAGCATTAGTCAAAATGATAGTTTCGAAGTGACACTGAATGGCTTTAAAAAGAAAATTATCAATATCAGGGTGAGAAAAAGGTTCTCCTCCTGTAATTTTTAAAGTTTGGATATTTGCAGCTTCAAATTGGGACAAAATTCGATCTGTATCAGACGAACTAATTCTTTTCACTTCAAAAGAAGGAGAAGAACCTTCAAAACAATGTTTACAAGCTAAATTACAATGTTTAGTAATCAAAAAATCAACTCTCTCAGGACTATATGCAGTATATGAAGAAAGATCTTTAGATATTTTGTATTTCACAAATGGTCCTTTAAAGTTATTTGCCATAACTAACAAGTCGAAAAACTCGTCCTTCTCAATGAAATGATAAAAATCTGACAGATCAATATTACGCACATTAAACTCTTCAATCAAATGTTCAAGAGAATAAGATTGTTTTCTAAATTGCTCAAGAATAAAGAATAATTTATACGATATTGTATAACTCCTTAACGTTTTCTTGTTATATAAACGATAACAATCGTTTAACTCCTGACGAAGCACATAATTATTATTTAACGTATATAGCATAATATTTCTTTATTATAATTCAATATTAGGGGAAATTTCATTTTCAGCAAACTCCCCCTAATATTAGATTGTTTACAAACATCAAGATCAGCCACATTACCGTTAATCCGGCTTGACTTTTTCTTCGTCTTTTGTTTTTAGCTTATTATTACAGCATTTAACAGCATAACCATCACCTGCAGCTGATTCACTCTGAGATTCAGATTGAACTTCAGCAATACCTCCTGATATAGATTCCATTTCAGAATCGCTAATACCATCAAAAATTGTTTCTTCTGGCTTCATAAACTTTAAGTATTTATTAATAAGGCCTACTCTATTAAGCTTTTCGGCATCCGCTCCTTTTATCAGTAAGGTCTGGGCTATAATTATTCAGTGATATAATTATATTTAATTTGATATTGCAAGTATAATCCTACATAGTCCGACCATTCCGGACTGAATAAAAAAAAAGAATATTTTTAGCTTTTTTTGCATTAAAACAAAAAAGCTTACTATTCATCCCAAAGAAGCGTATTCTGTTCGCATTCAATAGGATCAAAACATTTCCAACAAAAAGCTACTGAAATTTAATAGAAAATTTTAGGAAATAAAAAGAGAAGACAGACTACACCTGTAACATATTTATAAGAATTCAACATCTTTCCTTTCACATCTCATATATAATACCTACATTTACTACCATTATATATAAAAGACATAATAACTATGAGAAAAAAGAGGGTTATAAATTGGATGGTAATACTAAGCATACTTCTTACAGGGTGCAAACAAAAAAAGGATACTTTACAAACTTTGTTGCCTCCACTGGTGAAGGCGGAACACATTATGTATGAATACCCGGATAGTGCATTACACATATTGCAAGAAATGCAAATGCCTGCATCCTCGGATAAATTGCAAAAGGCCACATGGGCTTTATTACTAACCCAAGCCAAATACAAAAATTATATAGAAGAAGTGGAAGACTCCACTTTAATTAATATAGCATACAATTATTTTATGCAGCAAGAGGATGCGCAACGTAGAGCGATGGTGCTGTATTATAAAGGTATATTGTGCAAAAAAGCCGGCAAAACAGAAGAGGCACAAAAACTCTATCTGGCAGCAATAGAGGAAGTAGAGAAGCTAGAAGATTACCAATTGGCACACCTTATATATGTAGAACTAGGCGAGTTCTATGTTTTTCGAGAATTATATGAGGACGCTTTTAAAAACTTTGAAAAAGCACTTCATTATGCAGAGTTAGCAAATAATGATAAATATATATGCTCTTCCTATATTTTTCTTGCAAGAGCTATTTCTGCATTAAACCAAATGAATACTTCGATAGAATATTATCAGAAAGCGATTCTGTTAGCTGAGAAAATTAAAGATAACTATTTGTGTTCAGGCGCCATGAATGAATTGGCAGGAATATATACGAATATAAAGGATTATCAATCTGCATTGAAATATGCACAGAAAGCACTACAGATAAATGAAACAGACGAGATTGAATCCTTAGGGCAGAACTTCTTGGGATTAGGTGAAATTTATTACTACCTTGCTATTCCTGATTCTGCTTATTACTATTTTAACAAAGCATTGTATTCTTCAAGTATCTATACAGTTCGTGCAGCTTATCAAGGTTTATATTATGTAAGCCGGGATAATCATGAATATGAAAAGATTTCAGTTTATTGCGACCAGCTATTGAATTATCAGGACTCGATACAAACCCTAAATAAAAGTAGAGAATTAGCTGAAATACAAAAGAAATACGACCAGCAGAAAATCATCAATGAAAACAGCCAGTTAGAAATGGATAAGAAGAATATGCTTAATATGATATTGCTTGCAGGAATTGGAATAGCTATGGGAATAGCAATCATGGTATATGTGTATCAAAAAAAGCTGCTTCGTAAGGAACGTCTACTTCAGAGAAAGGAAGAAGAAATAAACCAGAATACCATTAAAATACAAGAGAATGAGATGATAATCGTCCGCAATAGAAACCGGATGGAAGAACTCACCATGCAGATAGAAGAAAACAAAGGAGTACAAGAACAACTGGAAGAACAACATAAAGCATTGGTCGAAATACAGCAGCAAAACGAGAGTCTGAAGCAAGAGAATGAAACGCTTCAAAACAATATAGATAAATATTCCTTTACCTTGAATGAAAAGTCTAATGAGCTGAATAGGTTAGAAATTTTGACAAAAGAAAATCAACGGTTACGCGATAGAGAAACCTATCTATCGAACTTACTGATAAAGGACATAAGGGTTATTAAGAACTTGAAAGATAAAAAAAGCCCCATCAATATTTTACAATGGGACGAGATTAAAAAGAACATTGATTTGTTGTTTGATAACTATACGATACGTTTAAGCCAAGTGATTCCTTCAATGACGGAAAGCGATTTACAAGTATGTTGTCTTATCAAACTTCGTTTTTCTAATCTGGATATAGCAGACATACTGAATATCTCTCCTACATCTGTTTCTAAAAGAAAGTTCCGCCTTAAAGAGCGAATTATTCAAAAATTAGGTTCATTAGGCGAAAGCCATACCCTTGATTTATGGCTTTTGGAATTTCAGTGGAACAGACTGTCCATAAGAGAAACTATTCCAAAATCATAAATAACTAATAATCAACATAATATTTTTCTCAAGCAGTCCATATATAAGGAAATCAAGTCCACATCTATTTTAAACTAAAACCTTAACTTTATCATCGTTAAAACAACTAAATCAAATAATATGAAAACACAAAAATTTAAGATTTTAAGCTTACGTATGGCATTACTTACCATACTATTAAGTGGCCTATCAATGCAAAACATATATGCATTCTCTGAGACTACAAAAAATTTGCCTTTAAATGGACGTTGGGAAGTAAAAGCAAGAAGCCTCTCTCCCATCCCCACCGCTTCTTACGATTCCCAATCCATCTACATTGAGAATCCCTCTCCCAACTGCGACATCACCATTACCATTACCAGCAGCACAGGAGAAGAAGTGTATCGCCAAACCTTCTCAGAGTCACAAACAGCCTATATGGTAATCCGAATAGGAAATCTTACTTCTGGACAATATACGCTGCAAATGGCCAATAACCAAGGTAATTACTTAACGGGAGTCTTTGGAATCTAACTCTTAAAAGAAAAAATATAATGATAAAAGTTGACCTAAAGAAGATTTTCTATATGGATTATCTTATCCATATTAGAAAAACAGGCACAGCCGCAGAATTTGCAACAAAGGTAGGTGTAGCACGCTCTACGTTTTTTGAATATATGGATTATATGCGTAATGAGCTCAATATAGTGATACTTTACGACAGATCTGCCAAAACCTATTATTATAGTAACAAAGGGCTATACGATTCATTGAAACAATGGATTGCATAGGTTAACCACAGTCCATACTCACCACAGATTACACGAATTAACGCACGCTTAATCCCAGCAAGCTGATTCTTATGCTTTGCACGATTCCGCTGTGTGTAACTTGTGGTAAACTAACAAATCGGCTGACACGCAAAGTAAAACAGAAGAAACGATTATGAGCAAATTTCCTTTCTATAAACAATTGGACGGTATGGACTGCGGTCCCACTTGCCTGAGAATGATAGCCAAATATTATGGCAAAACATTCTCCGTGCAACAACTCCGCGAACAATCCTACATACAGCGTACCGGGGTGAACCTGTTGGGCATCAGCGAAGCGGCAGCCAGTATAGGATTGCGTGCCACGGGCATCCGCACCTCTATGGATAAGCTGAAACAACAATCCAAACTGCCCTGCATCATCCATTGGAATCAAGAGCACTTTGTAGTGCTTTACAAAATAGAAAAGAAAAAAGGAAAAACTTGGTTCTACATTGCCGATCCGGCTTACGGACTGTTGAAATATGAAGAACAAGAACTGAAAAAGTGCTGGATCAGCACTACCCAAGGGGGAATAGAAAAGGGAATCGCCATGCTGCTGGATGTCACACCGCAATTTTATGAGGCAGAACCGATAAAATATGAAAAGCTGTCATTGTGGTATCTGTTCCACTATGTCCGCCCATACAAAAAGGCTATGATGCAACTCGTTATCGGACTGCTGGCAGGCAGTTTGCTGCAACTGGTCTTTCCTTTTCTTACACAAACCATTGTAGACCAAGGCATAGGACACCGTAATTTGAACTTTATCCAGTTAATTCTGGCAGCCCAGCTCATGTTGGTATTCAGCCGCACACTTATCGAGGTAATCCGGCGTTGCATACTGCTCCACATCAGTACGCGTGTCAACGTGTCGCTCATCTCGGATTTCCTCTCCAAGCTGATGCGGCTGCCCATGAGGTTCTTTGACAGTAAACTGGCCGGTGACTTGATACGGCGTATCGAGGATCATAACCGGATAGAAAGTTTCCTTACTCAGTCTGTGCTCAACATACTGTTCTCCACCCTTACAGTAGTCATCTTCGGTATTGTGCTGGCTATTTACAGCTGGAAAATATTCCTGATTTTTATTCTGTTCAGTCTGGCATATATAGGCTGGGTGAAGTTGTTCATGCGAAAACGGGCAGACCTCAACCGAAAAAATTTCGAGCAGATGTCTGTCAATCAGAACAATCTGATGCAGCTTATCTACGGCATGCAGGATATAAAGTTGCTGGGCTGCGAGCAGCAGAAACGCTGGGAATGGGAAAATATACAAGCTTCTCTGTTCCGCATTAATATGAGTTCACTCAACTTGGGGCAGTGGCAACAGGTGGGGGCAGTACTTATCAACGAGGTGAAAAATGTATTGATTACCGTCCTTTCAGCCACCGCCGTACTGCATGGAAGTATCACGTTGGGCGTAATGCTCTCCATACAGTATATCATCGGACAGATGCAAGGCCCTGTTACTCAGTTTGTATCTTTCATGCAAGATACGCAGGACGCCCAACTGAGTCTGGAGCGTTTGGGCGAGATACATGGCAAGCCCGATGAGGAAACGGAAGGCATGGATCAGGAAACTGAAATATCCGGCAAAGACCCCATCCGGCTGAATAATGTCATCTTCACCTATGGTTCCGAAAAATCAAAACGAATCATCAAAGGGCTTTCACTGGATATACCCGCCGGAAAAACCACCGCCATCGTAGGCCTCAGCGGAAGCGGAAAAACAACACTGATTAAACTGATGCTGGGATTCTATCCTCCCACGGAAGGAACGGTTACCATAGGAAGGCAATCGCTACAGAAAATCAGTTTCAAAGAGTGGCGCAAGCATTGTGGCGTGGTGATGCAGGAAGGGTTTATCTTTGGAGATACCATAGCCAACAACATCGTTCCGGATGGAAACATGATAGACAAGAAAAGGCTGCTCTATGCCGTGGAAATGGCAAACATACGCGACTTTGTAGAATCATTGCCTCTGAAATACAATACGAAAATAGGCAATACGGGACAAGGACTGAGCCAGGGACAGAAACAACGCATCCTGATAGCACGCGCCATCTACCGTAATCCCGATTATCTGTTCTTCGACGAAGCTACCAATGCCCTCGATACGGACAATGAAAAAGTAATACAAGGTAATCAGGAGAAGTTCTTCAAGGACAAAACAGTAGTTATCGTAGCCCACCGCCTGAGCACCGTAAAAAATGCCGATCAAATAGTGGTGTTGAAAGAGGGGGAGATAACCGAAAAGGGAACGCACGATGAACTGATTACCCGACAGGGAGATTACTACAGACTGGTAAAGAATCAGTTGGAGCTGAGTGCTTAGGAAAGCAGAAAATTGAGAATTAAAAATTGAGAAATAATAGCAAGAAGGTATGGAGGAAATCTACAAACCTGAAACTGAAGATGCCGGAAAGGTGGAGGTATATAGCCGGGAAAACAACGAAATGTTGGGCGATATGCCCCAATGGCTGATACATACGGGAAGCTATATCGTTTATGGTCTTATCGTGTTTCTGGTTGCCGGAACCGCCTTGTTTAAATATCCCGATACAATAAAGAAAGCCGTCACCATTGATGATATGGGTAGTGTGGAATGGATTACCGCCAATCAGGGAGGAATGATAGAACGTTTCTTCATAGAAAACCAATCGCAGGTAAAACGGAATGACACATTGGGCATACTGAAAAACACGGCCTCACTAGAGGATGTGCAGACATTCTGTAACGTACTTACCAACATAGAATGGTATTACAGAACCAATGACATCAACTATCTGCAAGATTATCCGTTCAATCTGATTATGGGGGAAATGGCTCCGGCATACGAGCAATTCACCCAAGCGGTACGTACCTGTGTCATGTATCAGGAATTCGACTTGTATCCGCAGAAAAAGAAGTTCCTGGATGATGAACTGAAAATACTGAATGAATCCAAACAGGCGAATGCTTTGGAAATACTCAAAGTAAAACGGGAAGAGTTCGAACTGGAGATAAACCATAAGATGGAAATGGGGAAAAACAGGAGGATGCTGGAACTGGCCTACGAGAATATGGTAAACAGCCTCAGGACCTGGGAGAATAAATACCTGATAAAAAGCCGACATGACGGCATAGTGGTATGGGGAAAAAGCTGGGGCATGAGCCACCGGGTGAATGAAGGGGACACCCTGTGCACCGTTATCTCTAAACAACAGGCAAATCCTTTGGGACATATCAGATTGTCACAGGATGAAGTGGCGGAAGTAGCAGTGGGAGACAAAGTAAATATAGAACTGAATAAATATCCTACTCACTCCTATGGAGTGCTGCCGGGAAAAATAGCATCCATTTCTTTTGTTCCGTACAATAAAAGCTATGCGGTGGAAGTCGCTTTTCCGGAAGGGCTGACAACCACAAACCATAAAGAAATAAAATATGAAATAGATCTGTCCGGCAAAGCTGAAATCATCACTTCGAGCCGAAGCATTCTGAGCAGGATTTTCGCACCTATATACGAACTTTTCAAGGAAAAATAAACCGATTCATAACCTTTATAAAAAACACATGATATGAAGAAAGAAGAAGAAAACGGCAAGAAACCGGAATACATCAACTATTCTGAAGAAGAACAATTATTGGACTTGAACGAACTGATGGACGTACAAGGTGGCATAGATGACAAGGAGTTATCCAAATGTGGCCTGGGATGCTATACAGGCGGATTCGTCGATCCTACAAAAACACAAGATGAAAATACCGGAAATGAATAAAGTATATGTGCTGAACCCTCATTATCATCTGAGACATGATATTCACAGGGTCGCATTATTCTCCAGTACGGGGACAGATACCGACTGCTCCCGGAACTGGCATACTTTTATTCACCCGCTGCAAGCTGTCATGCTGAGTTTTTTCACGTATGACAGACCTTTGCAGACAACTCTCCCTCTGCTGTGCGACTTCTTCTGCCGGAGCAAGGAGGAGATGATCAAATGGGTATCGGACTTCATTGATAATCCGACCCCCATTTATACCTCCTCCCAGCAGGGAGAAATTTATTTTCCCAAACGTATATTGATTGAAGCGGAAAAGGCAGGCAAAGCATTGCGTTTTGACCGGCTGCAAGCAAATTCTTTTGTCTGGAAAAAACTGGATCTTACTACAAGAAGGCTGTATTCCGGTCCGTTGCTCCTCACATTCATGCTGACCAACCAATGTGTCACGCATTGTAAGTATTGCTATGCAGATACATCAACGCAAATAAAATCCCCACTCACCACCCAACGCATGATGGAGCTGATCAAGGAAGCTTCAGACCTGCAAGTACAACAAGTAAATCTGATAGGTGGTGAAATATTCCTGCATAAAGACTGGAAAATCATATTAAAAGAATTGGTAAAACGGGGTATTGCCCCCGAATTCATATCGACCAAAATGCCTGTAACCCAAAAACTGTTGCAAGATGTACAGGAAACAGGGTATCAGGGAATTGTTCAAATTTCACTGGATGCCATTCATTCCGAAATACTGACCGCCTCACTGGGAGTAAACGGAAATTATGCCAAAGAGATGCTTCACGGCCTGCAATTACTGGATGACAGCGGACTGAATTATCAGATTTCATCTGTGCTGACCAACTACAATTGCCAGATGAATGTCTTGGCAGAATTACTGCATGAATTATCTCATCTGAAGCATATACGCGACTGGCGTATTATCCCCGCCAGTAATTCCATATACAAAGAGTATAATGTATTTTCGCATTTGAAACCTACTAAAGCGCAAATTACAAAGGTATTCAACCAAATACGCCCTCTTCTCACACAGGTTTCCTTTCCCGTGATTTTAGGGAAAGAAGTAACCGATAAAAACTATCAAGATACCTGGGGTGGAAGCCGGTGTTTCAAAGGAAGCGAATGCTCTGCATTGACCACTCATATGTTTATATTGCCTGATGGTAAAGTGACTGTATGCGAGCAACTTTACTGGCATCCACAATTTATCATAGGGAATGTAACCACACAAAGTCTGAAAGAAGTCTGGCATTCCCCTCAAGCCTTGCACCTTTGTTCCTTGTCACGTCAGGATATCAACAAAGAGAGTCCATGCAGGGAATGCCGTCTTTTTGAAGACTGTTTCAGTTATCAGAACCGTTGCTGGAGTGATATCATAAAAGCTTATGGAAAGGATTGTTGGGATTTTCCCGATCCGCGTTGCTGTTTTGCTCCTGCCATGAAAAATAAATTAAGTTATGACTGAAGACGAACTTGACAGAATAAAAAAATCATTTGTCCGTTCCAGTGACGAATGTCCCATGGAAGTGGCCTGTCTGCTCACTGTCATGAAATACTATGGCGGTCAACAAGATGCACGCACACTAGCCGAATGGTGTAAAGTAGATGGAAAATATACGTTGATGGGTATAAAACAGGCAGCTATACGTGCAGGAATGGAAGCGGAAATCTGCTTGCAAAACATGGAACAATTGTCCACCAGAAAATTTCCTGCCATACTTTTTGCCATCAATGATTTCGAAGTACCGGGATATGTGGTTTGTTATGGCATTCATGAAGGCCGCTTCATTATTTGGGAGCCGGGATTCGGCCCTATGCAATATTGGGAAAACCAAATGAAAACATTATGGATAAGAGGAATAACTCTTACTCTGTTTCCCACCCACGAATTTATGCAGAAAACGGATTTTCAACTAAAATGGTGGGAGTTGTATCCGTGGAGTAGGAAATGGAAAAGAAGACTGAACCGCTGGTATGAATATATCTGGCTAAATTATCCCTGGTTCAGGGAAATGGTAACACAGCTAAGACGGAAATGAATGGAGTAAGCCAAGTCCAATTATTCCATAGGGGCAGATTGAACCCCTTAGCCGTCAAACTAAGTTTTTTATTACATACGATTCTTTTGTTCTGTGGAGACCAAAGCCCCATAGTAGGTGATAAAACCAGCGAGGCAAAAATCTTATCATAGTCTGGTGCATTAATCATATTAATTAAAGCAATCGTAGGATCATCTTCTGAATAAGCTCCACTAAAAGAAATAATCGCATCTTTAACATATTGATATCCGGCTGATAAGTATACCCATTTATAAGTTGTTCCTAAAGTTATATTATGAGATAAAGAAGGTAATAAAAAAGGATTACCACCCTCATATGTATACCGATTAATATACATTACATTACTTCGCAACTGAGCATAATATGGACGAGAGTATAATAGTTGCGCATCTGAATATAGTTGTATTGTTCCCATATTTGAACTAGTGCAAGGTAGGAGAATAGTGGAATAGCCAACTGAAGAAATTGGTAATACTCCTTTTGTTTCATTTGATTTTATATTAAAAGCTCCGGTTTGATCACTGATAGTACCTTGTAAAAAAGTAAAATCAGGCAAAGAAAACAACACTATATTGGCAAACTCTAGCGGCTGTTTTTTTCATCCACTATTATTCCACTAATCATCTGTGCATGTATGCAAAGAGAAACCAGTAAGAGGCAGAAAGTTATATATAATTTTTTCATAACAATATCAATTATTTATCGGTTAAACCGGAACGCAAATGACACAAATCTAACCTCCGGCAGGTTTATATCCATGCTGTACTGTTATTAATTTGTATCATTTGTGTTCCAATTTTAATTTATAGAACGAAATAAATCCGCGTTCCATCCATCAATTCCCATTTATCATCCGGTGGTATGATGGCGGATAATCATTATGTATCATGCATCGCCGCATCTTACATATCTTTTACAAACAGACCTGTTAAAACCGGATGTGTCAAAACTAAACTATCCGCTATATCCTCCTTGGGATTGGGCTGAAAAATCTGAAGGATTTTTCAGCCCGAACTTACGGTGCATTACTTCCGGAGTCGTGGACGGTGGTTCGGACAGACAAATATGTAAAAGTCCATTCCATTGGGAATATATGAAATGATAATCCTCAATCATACCACAAAATATTTGTTTATAGAATGGGATGACGGATGGAACACGGATTTTTTTACTTTACCTGTCATTGGGTTTGCAAGTACAAATTTAAATTTTAAGTCCGTTTTTGTCCGCTTCGTCCGTGTAGTTCGCATTCCATCCCCCCGTTTTATAAATTTCCATTTATCATCCGGTGGTATGATTGCGGATAATCATTTCAAATAAGATAAAATATGTTATTTCATATTCTTCATTTATTCTTCCTCTTCAAGTATTCATAAAAAGCATATTGCGCCCGTACCGGTTCTTCTTCCGGATTCCTTTTCAACACATTATTCAGATTTTCATCCACCCAACCGGCTTTTCTGTTATCTTTTAACTGAATAGCCAGCATATCTATCAGTTGTTGTTTCAGATCTTCGTCAAGAATGGGGGTAACGGCCTCTATACGCCGGTACAGGTTGCGCCTCATCCAATCCGGCGAACCCATGAACAGAAGCGGTTTTCCTCCATGGTGGAAATACCACACCCGGGCATGTTCCAAAAAGCTGTCCACAATGCGAGTGATACGGATATTTCTGCTATAAGGCTGATTGGGAATCAAGCAGCAGATACCACGTACTATCAAGTCTATTTTCACTCCTGCCTCACTAGCCTTATATAATTCATCTATCATGGCAGGATCTTGCAGCGCATTCATTTTTAAGATAATCCGCGCTTCTTTTCCCGCCTTTGCCATATTTATCTCATATCCGATACGTCTTCTCAGTTCCGGCAGCAGATTAAAACGGGCTACCAACAAACGCTTGAATTTGGGTTCAGTCACTTCTTTCTGTAATACCCGGAATAAAGTATACAGATCATTCACAATAATCTCGTTGGAAGTGAACAAACCGGAATCAGCATATATCCGGGCAGTCTTCTCATTGAAATTTCCGGTACTGATATAAGCATAGCTGCGAGTCTGTTTTCCCTCTTTGTTATACCGCAGTACAAGCGCCACCTTGGCATGCACTTTCAATCCCGGTATACTGAAAATAATATGTATCCCCGCCCGCTTCATCATCTCGGCGGTAGCCAAATTGTTTTCTTCGTCAAAACGGGCCTTAAGTTCTACAAAAACAGTTACTTTTTTACCATTCTGCGCAGCAGCAATCAGCGTATTGATAACAACCGAGTTTTCCGCCACCCTATATTGGGTAATCATGATCTCCTTACAGGACGGGTCATGAACGGCCTCATACAGGAAATGGATGAAATGTTCAAAAGAATGATAAGGGAAATGCAACATCAAATCCTTCTTGCTCACATAACGGAATATGGATTCTTTCTCATCCAAACAATTCAATGTCATGGGACGAGGTTTCAATTGGGTACAAAGTTCCTTACTGGGATTAGGCAGATGAGCCAAATCCTCCAAGTTCAAGTGTTTGTCTCCCGGAACCAAATCATCACGATTGATGCCAAATGCATCGACCAGAAACTCCAGATAATCCGCAGGCATCTTGCGGTCATAGACAAAACGGCATACAGCACCTATTTTACGCTTTTTCACCTTTTTACGCAACTGTTCCACCATAACTTCGGAACTGGTTGCATCATCCACGAAAATATCGGCGTCACGAGATATCTTGCAACAATAACTGCAATCCAAATCATAGCCCGGAAACATACGGTTGATATTCGCCTTTATAATATCTTCCATATACATCAGGTAAAAGTTTTCTCCCTGTCGGGGAAGTTCTATGAAACGGGGAACTTTGCTATAAGGCAATTTGATAATATAGTATTCCTTTTCCCCCGTGTCTTTGCGCGTCACGCGTACCGACAGATACAAACGGTTGTCACGTAAAAAAGTCTTGATTCGATTCTTGCATACCGGAACAGGTTGAAGATAGGGAAAAATTTCTTCCTTAAAGAAATTACTGATAAACTCCTGATGAAAAGGCTCTACCTCCTGTTTACTTTGATAAAAAATAATATGATGCCTGCGCAAAGCCGGAACAATCTTATGCTCATAAATGCGGATACGGTCTTCCATCTGGCTATTGACAGCTTCGGTTATCTGATGTATCAGGTGTCTGGCTTCTTCCTGTGTCATATCATCACTTTGGCCACCGGAAGCGATGGCTTTATGTTCCGCTACACGAATCTTGTAGAATTCCTCCAGATTAGAAGAATATATAGAGATAAAGTTAATCCGTTCATACAACGGAAGGGAGTCGTCATCCGCCTCCAACAACACGCGATAGTTGAAAGACAACCAACTGATATCACGCTTGAAATAATGATATTTGCTCTCCATATTATGCTTAGATTTGTTCCAAATATAGTACCTTTGTCGATAATAAACAAAAAAACTATGACAAGAATCGGATTATTATCGGATACTCATGCATTTTGGGATGACAAATACTTGAAATACTTTGAGAATTGTGATGAAATATGGCACGCCGGAGACATCGGCTCGGTGGAAGTCGCCCGGAAACTGTCCGCTTTCCGCCCCTTCCGGGCTGTATATGGAAATATTGACGGGCAGGACATACGCAGACTTTATCCTCAAACCAACCGCTTCACCGTAGATGGTGCCGAGGTGTTGATAAAGCATATAGGCGGATATCCGGGCAACTATGATCCTTCCATCCGCGGCAGCCTGCTGGTGAAACCTCCCCAGCTTTTTATCAGCGGACATTCGCATATATTAAAGGTGAAATATGACAAGACACTGGATATGTTACACATCAACCCGGGAGCAGCAGGTATTTCCGGATTTCATAAAGTGAGAACATTGGTACGTTTTTGTATCGATAATGGAGAATTTAAAGATTTAGAAGTAATAGAACTGGCGGATAAGTTGTAAGATTAAAAAATCTTTCCGAACTTTGCACGCACTAATATCAAAAACAATATGAAGACTTATCTCGTTACAGGAGCTGCCGGATTTATCGGAGCCAACTATTTAAAATACATCCTGGCCAAACATGACGACATCAGGGTGGTGGTACTGGATGCCTTGACTTATGCCGGCAATCTGGGAACTATTGCATCAGACATTGATAATGAACGTTGTTTCTTCGTAAAAGGAGATATATGCGACCGTGATTTGGCAGACCAACTATTCTCAGAATACAAGTTTGACTACATCGTGAATTTTGCAGCAGAAAGCCATGTAGACCGCAGTATTGAAAACCCACAATTGTTTCTGCAAACTAATATTTTGGGAACTCAAAACCTGCTGGATGCGGCCCGCCGTGCCTGGGTGACGGGAAAAGATGAGAATGGTTATCCTACCTGGCGTAAAGATGTACGTTACCACCAGGTATCTACAGATGAGGTATACGGCAGCCTGGGAGCAGAAGGTTTCTTTACTGAAACAACTCCTTTATGTCCGCACAGCCCATATAGTGCCTCCAAGACAAGCGCTGATATGATTGTCATGGCTTATCGTGATACTTACAAAATGCCGGTAACCATTACCCGCTGTTCCAATAATTACGGTCCGTACCATTTTCCCGAAAAACTGATTCCGCTGATCATTAAAAACATTTTGGAAGGAAAGAAACTTCCCGTATATGGTGACGGAAAGAATGTACGCGACTGGTTATATGTAGAAGACCATTGCAAAGCCATCGATTTGGTTCTGCGCAAAGGTCGCGAAGGGGAAGTATATAATGTAGGCGGACACAATGAGAAAGAAAACATAGAGATAGTAAAACTTACCATAGCCACTATTCACCGGATGATGACGGAAACTCCCGAATATCGCAAAATCTTGAAGAAAAAAGAGTTGAACGATAAAGGTGAGATTTCTATCGACTGGATTAACGAATCATTAATCACCTTTGTCAAAGACCGTTTGGGACATGACCAACGTTATGCTATCGATCCTACCAAAATCACTAATGAATTAGGATGGTATCCTGAAACAAAATTCGAAACCGGTATTGTAAAAACAATCCAATGGTATCTGGAAAATCAAGCATGGGTGGAAAATGTAACAAGTGGCGATTACCAAAAGTATTATGAAAGAATGTATAAAAACCGATAAAGAATACATCTTATAATATTTAAAAAAGTCCCCGGATAAGAAAGGCGTTCTTATCCGGGGACTTTTTTATCTTAATATTTCCAACACCAGATTTCAGCTATAATAAAACAATAAAATAGAATTTGATATAGATATGTTCAACAACATAGCATATTCACTTTTATCTTCGATTACTTTCGTATATTTTTGCACCTACAAGATAATTATAACACAAACAGTGCACTAAAAATAAAATAAAGAAATCATTTTAATATTTATAAATATAAAATCATAAAATAGCAAGAATAAAGAAATAAAACAAAAAACACAAACAAATCTCTAAAGTATTAAAAGGCAGAAACATGAAAAAAAGAAAGAAAACAAAAGACCAATCTAACATAATAAGTTTACGATTGAAACCAAACTGATTCAACAACTTGATATAACAATCAACCTTTAAAAACAAATAGTGAATTAATAAAGAAGCAAAAATGAAAAACATGAAGAAAAATCCAAAACAAAACCGGGAAAGCAGCCTTATGCGTAGTCCCCTTATTTTAGGATTGTCAATAGTCCTATGCATACCGGTTGCCTATTCGCATGCAAAGTCAAGTAACATAGTGAAAAATGAATCGGTTCAATCGATCCTGCAAGGACGTACCATCAAAGGTCAAATTATTGATGAGAACAATGAACCTTTAATCGGGGTATCCGTCATAATCAAAGGTGCAAGCACCATAGGAACCATCACGGATTTTGACGGGAATTATGCACTGGAAGTTCCTGCCGGAAAAAATGTTCTCGAAATATCCTATATAGGATATAAAACCCAGGAAATAACCATTGGCAAAAACACACAATTGAATATCAAAATGCAGCCTGATACCCAGACATTGGATGAAGTGGTGGTGATAGGATACGGTACTGTAAAAAAAAGAGATTTGACTGGAGCTGTTGCTTCCGTAAAAAGTGAGGATATTGTCCGAATGCCAACCAGCAATGTACTAGAAGCTATTCAAGGACAGGTGGCAGGTTTGGATATCACTCGCAGTAGTGGAGAAGCCGGTTCCGGAGTGAACATGACCCTACGTGGCACACGCTCCATCAATGGTGACAATAGCCCGTTATTCATCATTGACGGAATGGAAGGCTCTTACGATGAATTGAATCCGAATGATATCGCTTCTATTGAAGTACTGAAAGATGCCTCCTCTACAGCTGTTTATGGTGCTGCCGGAGCAAATGGAGTTATCATCATCACCACCAAAACTCCTAAAAAAGATAAATTCTCCATTGATCTGGATGCCTACTATGGTTGGAATGTCATCTCCAGCTTCCCCGAAGTAAATCGTGGAGAGGATTACATTAATTTCCGCAGAGAAGCACAAAGAACGGTAGGTGCCTGGAACAGCCCGGCCGATGACGGGAATCTTTTTCCCAGCTATATGCAAAAATATATAGACAACAATCAATGGGTGGACTGGTTTGATTTAGCTTCACAAACCGGTATCACCAATAGCTACAATCTAAGCACATCTTATTCTAATGACCGGGTCACCTCTTATTTTTCTTTAGGATATTACAATTTGGAAGGATTATTGAAAGGAGACGAACTGGAACGCTACTCGGCACGTGCCAAAATAGATTTTAAAGCCAATGAAATGGTAAAATACGGACTAAACCTATATGCCATGTATTCTGAAAATGACAAGCGTTACAGCCGTATATGGAACCGTATTCTCTGTATGCCGCCATTGGGTACTCCTTATGATGAAGACGGCAATCTGGTAGACTACCCGTTGGGAGACGGCAACATGAATCCGCTGGCCGATATGGGAGAAGACCAATATGTAAATAATGTAAAGACATTGAGCGTAGCCCCACAGATTTATGTAGAATTGACCCCGTTAAAGGGACTTTCATTCAAGAGTCTGCTTGGCGGATATTTCCGGAATATGAAAGAAAGTAAGTATACCGGCACAAAATCATATCAGGGACTGGAAAGCGGGCTAGTGCAAGCCACTATCCCCAACACCTTCACTTATAATTATAAATGGCAGAATATCCTGACATATAACTTCAAAATAAAAGAGGATCACGATTTCACAATAACCGGAGTCACTGAATGGTCAAAAGACCAAAAAGAAAAAGCGACCGCCACTGCCAACAAATTTGATACGGATTCTTATCTATACCATAATTTAGGTGCTGCAACCGGTACACCCACAGTTTCTTCTTCTTATGTAGGTAGCCAAAAAATGTCCTATGTCGCCCGTATCAACTATAGCTATAAAGGACGTTACCTATTGACATTAAGCAGCCGCTGGGACGGTTCATCCATCTTGGCAGATGGAAACAAGTGGGATATGTTCCCCGCAGGAGCTATTGCCTGGCGCATCAGTGATGAACCCTTCATGCAGAATGTAAAAGCTGTTTCCAATCTGAAATTACGCGCCAGTTACGGTGTCACCGGTAATGCCGGTGCTTCAGAATACGCCACATTAGATTACAGCCGCACAGGCATTATCGGATTTCAAGATGTAGGAGTCCCTTATAGCGGTTATTCCCAATCCATCGCCAACAAGAGTCTGGGATGGGAAAAATCTTATATGACAGATTTGGGATTCGACTTGGGATTATTCAGTGACAGACTGAACGTGGCGTTCGACTGGTATCGGACAGACACCAAAGATATTTTATTCGAGAAAAACCTGCCCTATGCAACGGGAGGTTACGGCTCCTCTCCTTTCAAAATATGGTCTAATGTAGGCGAAACACGCAATACAGGTGTGGAATTAAGCATTACCAGCCGTAACTTTGTCGGACCTGAATTCCAATGGAGCACCACACTGGCATTCTCAACCAACAAAGAAGAAGTGATAAAAACAACCAGCGAAGGCCCGCTTCAGTTCGGAGACTACTACCTGATTCCCGGTGAGGCAATCAAGACTTATTACGGATACAAGTATGCCGGAATATGGGGTACAGCCGAAGCAGAAGAAGCAGCCAAATACAGTCAGAAACCCGGACAAGTTCATATTGCAGAAAATGGTACTCCCGATTACAAGCTGAATGCGGATGACTATTATGTTCTAGGAAGCGCCACACCGAAATGGTCGGGCAGTTTACTTAATAATTTCAATTATAAGAATTTCGACCTAAGCATTTTGTTGATTGCCCGGTGGGACTGGACAATCCCTTACGGTCTGACCGGATGGTATCGTACAGACGGTCTGACGCCTTCACCTACCGTATGTGACTACTGGACTCCTGAAAATCAAAGTGCCCGCTATCCTCGTCCGGATGCAAGTATTACAAACGGACAGGACCCGTATCAACAATGGGCTAACTATTTTGACGGTTCTTATCTGAAAGTAAAAACCATTTCACTGGGCTACACATTCCCCAAGAAATGGTTGAATGCTGTAAAAATTGACAGAATGCGTGTATACTTTACTGCAAACAATCCGTTTATTTTTACAAAATGTGACTATTTGAAAAACTACGACCCCGAAAAGGGAGGAAATGATGACGACGCACCGTTGTCTAAACAATATGTATTTGGCGTTAATATCTCATTCTAAAAACTTATACAGATGAAAAAACATAAATTACTCTCTATATCAGCCGTAATCATGATGTTGTCTGCCTACGGTTGCAGCCTGGATGAATTTAATCCCTCCGGCATCTCCACAGAACAAGAATGGTCTACCCCGGCAGGCTATGAAAAGAAAGTGAACGACTGTTACTTTGACCTGGTCCGCATAGTTTATGGTCAGGCAGAAGACACCTATCTAATGGTTGCAGAAGGTGGAACAGACATTTGGCAAGATACGAATCCCGATGGTACCAACGGTAACTGGAGCAAACTACTCCGTTATGAAGATTACGGTGCTTCCAACGGTATGTTGAATGAAGGATATGCGGGTTTCTATGGTATATTGAGTGCATGTAATGCAGCTGTCCATTATGCCGACAAAGTGGAAGGGCTAAGCGAAACAAGAATCAACGAGTTGGTCAGCGAAGCAAGATTTATCCGTGCCCATGCCTTATATAATATTGTAGAGCAATGGGGAGGTAAATACCTGCCATTGGAGCCTATGAACAGTCCTATTTCCGTTCTTCCTTGCAGTTCGGTTAATGATTTTTATAAAGTAATTCTGGAAGATCTGGAATTCGCCATGAAAAATCTTCCTATCACACAGGAAGTAAAAGGGCACGTGACACGTGCAGCCGCTTATCATTTATATGCCAAAGCCTGCCTCACTTTCTCCACCTATACAGACGGTCTGGGTAATACCACCGCCCTGACGGACAGCGAAAGCAAAACCTATTTGGAAAAAGCAAAGGCGGCGGCAGATTACCTGATTCAGAACGCCGGTTCGTTGGGAGTCAAGCTTTATGATGATGTAGAAGCTGTTTTTGATGAGAACAACAATAAAAACAACGAAGAAGCACTTTTCATTGTCTGCCACTCTACCATTACGGCTTATAATCCTCGTGGAAACTATTTCAACCGTGTATGGAAACACTCCGAAGCATACAATAACAATACCTCAGGCATCTATCTTTCGGGCATGACACCCAGTTACGCTACGAACATCAACGGATACGAAGTTCCCAAACTGGCAAAAGGTAACTGCTATATGGAACCCAGCAAGTATATGCTTGATTTATATGGAGAGAAAGACGGCCGCTATAAAGCCTTCTTCAAAGACACTTATTATGTGAATAACGCTACGAACAGTACCAAGAACGGATATACGTGGAACGAGGCCGATGCACAAAGATACGGTCTATCCACCAGCAGGGTCGGTAATTCTGCCTATGATATCACTTTAGGAGATACGGCTGTCTATTTATCTCGTAAGACCTATACACAAGCCGAAAGAAACGCTTGCCGCTATGCCATTTTCAACTTGGAAGACAACTATGCCGACACAAAAAGTCCTCTGAAGTTTTTCCCAAGTCTGAAGAAAGCAGATTGTCCTAGCCTATATGCCGGTTCAAATGCCTCCAAACCTTATTCCTCAGCAGACTGTATTGTCTACCGTTTAGGAGAAACCTACCTGATATCAGCCGAAATTGACTGGAGATTAGGCAACAACCAAAGTGCTGCCGAAAGACTGAACACACTTCGGAACCGTGCCTGTAAAGGACATGACCATAGTATGGATATCACAGCTTCGGAAGTTACCCAGGATTTCTTGCTGGACGAGTATGCACGCGAAATGATTGGTGAATGGAACCGCTGGATGACCTTGAAGAGATTCCGTGCTTTCGAAAGCCGTATCACAAAAGCTAATCCGCAAATCACAAAATTCGATAAGAACATTCACTATTTGCGCCCCATTCCCACAGCCGAATTATTGTTGATTGATAACGCTAATGAATATCAGAATCCGGGATATTAACCGGTATGACAAATATAAAAAATAAAAAGACAGCTTGGATAGAATTCACTATCCAAGCTGCTTTTTTAAGAGAGATACTTCACTCACTGAACCATCCCCCTTCTGACCTTAAATTATTCACAAAAGGGCTACCGCAAATAAGTAAACAATAATTATCAGCCCTCTTTCTTTTTGAACGAACCTATGTTACTTAAAATTCAAATATTGCCGGTTTCCTGATACTCCATGCTGCTTTGCAGGACAGAAACGGAAGGAGAACGACATACGTTCAGCCGGAATCAAATAAGGCTGATGAGGATAAGCCCCCCAACTGGTATCACCACCCACTCCCATCTGTTTCAGGTCAATGTTCCATGTCACCATATCCTTGAACTGGATATCGGATAAATGACGCTGCGATTTACGAAGGCCCGGCTCATCTAAATCTTCTGTAGGGAACAGATAAGCACTGGTGCTGACATAAGGCTGTCCGACAACCATCAATCCCTGTCCGGCGGTATCTGTCAGGCTCATCCAACGGACTTCAGTCTTATTACCGTTTTCCTGCGGACGGTCATACGGGAAATACTGATCGGCCACACTTCCCTTGTACAGACCTACATAAGAAGAAGTATTCCGGTCTATATAATTCTCATGAGGACCACGTCCCAGCCATTCCATCTGACTAAACTGCTTGTTCAGTGTAATACTAACCCCCATCCGGGGCAATAAAGGCAATGTATCGTTACCCGGAATGAAAGTACAGTTCACATCCAAATACCCTTTTCCCGAAAAATGATAGGCAACGATAAAATCAGACTCTCCTACAGGCAACTTATAATGAGAAACAACCTCATAAGCTTCTTTACCCAACGCCTTTTGTTTCATGGACAACAGTTTTGCCTGACGCCCCGCATCACGCCACGGACGCAAGGTTTTATTCATGCCATTTCCCATATCATTATCCGTCACAGGACGCCAGAAATTAGGACGTAAAGCTTCTTTTATCAGCTCCGTACTTCCCTCTTTATAAGAAGTCAAGGCACCGGTTTCCTTATCAAAACCTACGCTCAGATTACCGGCTGTAAGTGTCAACAACGAAGCCGCATCATCTGCTACCACCGATGAAGACTGAACCTCAGCAACAAACGGCTGATAAAATGGAAGACTCACCTGGGCATCAGCCAGTTTTGTTCCGGCTTTCAGCAGACCATCCTCATTTTTCAAACTGGCATAGAAATTCAAGAAATACTCCACACCGGGTTTTACCTGTATGGCTGGAAAAGAAGTCTTGAACTTACCCGTCTGCTGAGGAGCCAGGGATACATTATCAATAGTTCCGGTAGCCAGAAGTTCACCATTCCCCTCCAGCTTCCAAGTAAAATTGAAATCACTTAAATCCGTAAAGAAGAACTTGTTACGTAACTCTACCCATCCCTCATGATAATCCAATAAAGAGAATGCTATATTTTGATATACTTTTTTCACTTCATGGATATGCGGCTTCAAGGTACGGTCGGCGGCAATCAGACCGTTCATACAGAAATTGGCAGAACTTGGAGTACCTTTCGGAGCCAGGTCACCTCCGTATGCCCAATAGAATTTTCCATCCGGCGTCTTTGCATACAAGCCCTGATCTACCCAGTCCCAGATATGTCCGCCCTGTAAAGAGGGATATTTCTCTATCACATCCCAATAATCCTGAAGATTTCCTTCACTGTTGCCCATAGCATGGGCATATTCACATAGAATCAGCGGTTTGGTCGGAAGATAGAGAGAATGATTGATCAATACATCTATCTTTTTATACATTGGACAGAAAATATCGGTATAAGGTCCCTTTATTCCGTCTTCCGAATGCACGGGACGCTGTGAACGGTCATTGGCATGTACCCATTTATAGGTAGCCGCGAAGTTACATCCCTCACCGGTTTCATTACCCAATGACCAGATAATGACACAAGGATGGTTTTTGTCACGCTCGAACATACGTTCCGTGCGGTCTATGAAAGCTTTCTCCCATTCGGGCTGGTTAGCTAGGCATTGATCGGGCTTATATCCCATGCCATGGCTCTCGATATTGGCCTCATCAACCACATACATACCATAAATATCACATAATTCATACCAGCGGGGATCGTTGGGATAATGAGAGGTTCGTACACTGTTGATATTATTCTCTTTCATCAATTGAATATCACGCAGCATGGACGCCTCATCTACCACATGACCGTTATAAGGATCGTGTTCGTGTCGGTTTACTCCTTTTATATAGACCGGTTTACCATTTACCAGCAATTGAGCATGTTTGATTTCGGATTTGCGGAAACCTATGTATTGGGAAATGTATTGTTCCGGTTTGCCATTTACACGCAAAGCAATCAGCAATCTATACAGATTTGGTTTCTCCGCACTCCATAACAAAGGTTCTCTCACTTCCTTTTTAAAATGAAGTTCCCGACCGGCAGCATTCCAACGCTTACGCTCATTGTAGATACTTTTGCCTGCTTTGTCCAACAGGCTTACTTCCACTTCAGCCCCTTTTATTTTACCTTCTCCTGCTTTGCCCAACTCTACAAAAAGATGAAAGTCAGCATTCTTGTATTCCCCGTCAAGATCGGTAACCACTTCATAGTCGCGCACATGAGTTTCAGACCGGGCATACACATAAACATCACGCTGTATGCCGGCAAAACGCCAGTAATCCTGATCTTCCAGATAGTATCCGTCACTGAACTTGAAAACCTGTACGGCTATTTCATTCTCCCCTTGTTTTACATACGGCGTAATATCAAACTCCGAAGGTGTTTTGGAATCCTGAGAGTAACCTACTTTTTCACCATTCACCCACACATAAAAAGCAGAAGCCACTCCTCCGAAATAAAGAATAATCTGGCGTTTATTCCAATGGGCAGGAATAGTAAAAGTACGTCTATAAGAGCCAACCGGGCTGTTTTCCACTGCAATCAATGGTGGATTCTTCTTTATACCATACCCACTGCCTACATAAAAAGGATAGCCGAACCCTTGAAGTTCCCAATTGGAAGGAACTTTAATATCATCCCAACCTGAAACATCATATCCTTTTTGGAAGAAGTCCATTGGTCGTTCATCCGAACGGGGTACAAAATGAAATTTCCATGTTCCGTTCAAGGATTGGAAGTAAGGAGATTGTGATTTATCACCCTGCAATGCCAATTCTTTAGTGGGGTATCCCATAAAATTAGCCGCCGAAGGCAGACGATTGATATGAAGCACATCAAAATTCTCCCAATCATTATCCGAACGGGGGTATTTGTTTCTACGCACTTCTACATTGTCTGTGCTTGTTTCATTAGCGCTCCTGTTTACCGGAGCACCGTCATATTGGGATTGTGCCATACCTGCCAACGACAAAGATATGGCAATCCCTGTCAATATAGAACGAATTTTCATCATAAATATATCTTTTAATAAATTCGGAGTATCCGCATACTGATTTTTACTTCCACTATCATTGATCCAACAACAATCGCAAAATCAAAGCAGAAGACCAACCAAAGTTGGGTGCATTCAACACTTCACCTGTCAGTGGATTGTAGTTTTCATGAATCGGTCCGTCGGTCATCAGTCCTTGAGCATGTGCCATGAACTTGCGAGTCAGCAAGTCGGCTTCCTCCACATATCCGTAGCGCTTCAATCCGGTTATACCAAAATATACCTGGTTAAACCAAACCGGACCACGCCAATAACCGAAAGTAGGACGCAATGCAGGATGACTTACATCAAGAGTACCTAGCGGCAGGTAAGAGTTGAAATGTTTTTCATCCATCATGATGTTCTTCACACTCTCGGCTTGTTCCGGGGTAGCAATACCTGCCCACAAAGGCAACCACCCCTCAGCCCCCATCACCTTGACAGGTGTACGGTCATTCAAACGAATATCATAAAAGAAACCACTCTCGCTGTCATACATTTTAGTCTGTACATACAGCTTGATTACCTCAGCCTCCTTAGCCAACTGTTCAGAAAGCTCCTGCTTTCCCAAGATAGAAGCCATTTCCGAAAGTGTCAGTTTATCTACATAAAGGAAGGAATTCAAACAAATATTCTCCTGATCCATCGACCAAGCTTTCTCCATCTCATTCTTTAGCATCCGGGTGTCATCAAAACGCACACCGTTATCCATGCCGCTCTCCCAAGCCGCCGCAATCAGTGTACCATCAGTAGAACCATATTCGCAAATGCCATTGTGATCGTGGTCACGCTCAGCATACCACCATTGATGGAACTTATACAATTTATCAAATATTTCGTCCAAGAACGCTTTGTCTCCTGTAACCTTATAGACATTCATGGCTCCCCATGATGCTACAGGAGGTTTGGAGTCGCGCCAATTGTTACGTGCCTTATTATAACCGATAAAATCAGGAACCATACCATTCTCTGCCTGATAATCGAACAAAGAAAGCATTTCACTCTTGGCCCCTTCGGGATTATAGTACACATTACCCGATGCAATTTGCCAAGCATCCCACGACCAACATCCACCGATGAATCCTGTATAGGAAGGGAAACTACAACCATGGAAGATATCACCGGCAGGAGTACGCCAATTGGAGTTCAACGTCATCAATGCTTTCACAGCAATGTTCCTGTAAGCGTTTTCTTTCATATAAGGACTGTCGGCAGACAGTATCCGTTGAAGCCCCTGATTCCAACGCTGCGCATTCTCGGCAAAACATTGATCAAAAGGTATGGATTTTATTGCAACATACTCCTTATCTGCCTCTTCGCCTTTCAAGGTCAGTGTCTGGCTGTATTCCGAAGTATAACTTTTGCCGGATTGCAGCAAATAGTCACTCTTCTCAACAACTTGCAAACTGTCGTTCCCCACAGTCATCACTTCATCGGCTGTATGGAAAAGCACGGTAGCCGTCACCTCGTCTACCGGCGGTTCGTT
>ENA-OPSM01000210-OPSM01000210.1-human-gut-metagenome-genome-assembly--contig:-NODE-210-length-24466-cov-1.836631_pt1 | contig 24466 bp, 23 predicted proteins | sample MGYA00241457_ERZ501906 | MGnify/ENA primary metagenome ERZ501906 (study PRJEB25962, sample SAMEA2042451) | human gut metagenome | biome: human gut; feature: human-associated habitat; material: faeces...
CGGCCGAGTTCCAGATAACGGGGGTGGATCCGATAATGCTGGAAACGGGCTACCCTCTTTATATACGTTTTCTTGACATGCGGGAGAAACGCGATCTCCGTATCTATAACCGTCAGATATGGGGGATAGTGTACAACAACGCATTGCCTGATCTGAGAGCGGGCATGTCCGATTCACTCCGCAAGGAGATCCGCAACCGGCTGGAGAAGTTGTTTCCCTGGCCGGACGGGAATGACAGTGCGCATCGTCCCGGATACCGTCCTCATTGATATTTTGCCCCGTTGTCCATGGACATGCGGGGCTTCTCATGTTTCTCCCGTCCTTTGCCCCTTCCTTGCCGGTTACTAGTTTTGCTGAAAAGTAACCGTATGAACAAGAAACTGAAAGATGATTATATAAAGTTCACCCTCTCCCTGAATACCAGTGAGGCCCGTGAGGAACTGAACCGTCTAAACGCGTCCTCCCGTGAGCTGCAACGGACGAATGATGGTTTGCGCAATTCGATGACAGAACTGGTAGCCTCCGGCAAGAAAGGCAGCGATGAGTACAAACGTCTGGAGGCAGAGCTGAATTCCAATTCCAAAGCCATATCCGATAATAATACGAAAGTGAAGATTCTTCGCTCCTCCATGAAGAGCACCGAGAAAACTTATGCGGAACTGGCCAAAGAGGCCCGCGGGCTTCAAAAACAGCTGGACAATACTGTCAAGTCCCTTCATCCGGAAGAATATGCCCGTTTGGAAAAGCAGCTGGAGGAAACACGAGAGGCGATGGCCCGTCTGCGTGGCGGAACCAATGAAACTTCCGGGTCATTCCTGAAACTGGGGAATATGAAAGCTATGGTGGTGGGATTTTTTGCGTCCGCCGGAGCGGCTGCCCTTGATTTTTTCAAAAACGGCATGTCCAAAGCAAAGGAATTTGTCAGGGAAAGTGTGGAGGTGGCCATTCAGGCTGACGGAGTTCTTCATGCATTTGAGAAGTTGGACCGCCCTGATCTTCTTGCAAACCTTCGTACTGCCACTAAGGAAACCTTGTCGGATCTTGAGCTGATGAAAGCAACGGTCAAGGCAAAGGATTTCCGGATCCCGGTTGATGATATGGGAAAATATCTGGCATTCGCCCAGTTGAAGGCGCAGCAGACCGGCCAAAGTGTGGAATATATGACAGACTCTATTGTGACCGGTCTGGGGCGCAAGTCGCTTCTTATACTGGACAACCTGGGACTTTCCGCCGCAGAAATCAATGAGGAGGTTGCCAAAACTGGTGATTTCATGAAAGGGGTGTCCAATATCATAGACCGCCAGCTAACACAATCCGGATTGTATGTATCCGCATCTGACAAGGCTGCTCAGGCTGATGCAAGGTTGGAAAATGCCAAATTGAAACTAGGAAGACGGTTGTCCTGGCTTGGAGATTTATGGATCAGCTTGAAAAACAGAATGGCTGAAACTGTCAATACAACAGTATCCACCGCCAATGAAAAGTTTTATGAACAGAAGGAACGGGTTATAAACCTTTATTCCGAGTATATGCCGTTGCTGGACCGGTATGATGAGCTGAAGACCAAGACCAGACTATCCTCGGATGAGCAGGCCGAACTTAATTCCATCATCACCAAAATCACGGACAATATTCCCGGAGTGATAACCAAAGTGGGGGAATATGGACAGGCACTGGATATTTCCAGCGGCAAAGCCAGGGAGTTCGTGCGGCAGCAGAAGGTACTGTTGGAATATATGAACCGGGAAGCCATCAAGGAAGAGGAGAATAATCTGGAGGAATACAGGAAGAAATACCAGAACGCGCTGAAGGCGCAGCAGGCCGGAGGGGTGTATGTGACTTCTTCCATGAGCAATACCGGATATTCCACCTCCTGGTTCGATAATACTCCGGGCACACTGGCACGTATTGATGATGATGTCAGGAAGTATGGCGACATGATCAAGGGTGCTGAGCTCCGAATCCGGGAACTGCGGGGTGAGAGTCTGGAGAAGTCCCTGGAGGACAACGAGAAGAGGATCAAGATGCGGGATGAGTTCATCAAGATGAACAAGAAACAGCTGGAAACATGGCTTGCAGACGAAAAAAATGCGGACAGCGAGTACAGGGACATGGCCCGCACCATTCTTTCCGGCAAGACGGATATCCAGGTGGATCCTCAGAAAGCCAATGCGGTTAATGCGCAGAGTGTGAAACTGGAGGACTTGCAGAAGAAACATTTGCAGGAGCGTCAGCGTCAGGAGGAGGAACTGGAATACCGGATAGCCCAAACCCGTATTGATGCTATGGAGGCCGGGGCTGAAAAGGAACTGGCACAGCGGGAACTTGACAACCGCAGGGAGATATCGCTTCTGCGGCGGCAGAAGGATGACTATATCCAGGCTGTAATCCGATTTGAGAAAGAAAAGTTCGAGGCCGAGGAGGAACTGAAGGCGAAAAAGAATAAGCGTTATGTGAAAAAATCCTTTGACTCGTACTCGGTGTCCGTGGATACGTCGGCATTTGACACGATCATCAGCAACACCACCAGACGTCAGAGGAAAGAGGGTTTGCGTGAGCAGGAAAGTGCATGGGACGAATATCTGATCAAATACGGCACCTTCCAAGGGAAAAAGGAGGCGTTGACGCGCAAATACAGGAATTTGATGGATAGTGAGTCTGATGCAGGCAGGATCGCATCCCTGCAAAAGGAGTTTGAGGAAGCTCTGTCGGCCCTGGATGTTGAGAAGTTGAAGCAGGAGATCAATTGGGAGTTGATATTCGGGGATTTAAGTAAGGTGTCTAAAAAAGAGCTTGACAAAGTTAGGGCACAGTTGAAACTGTTCCGTGAATCCGATGAGTATAAGAATATGGCTGTAGAGCAAAAAAAGGTTGTTGACGAAGCTTTAGACGGGATACAATCCGCCATTATTGACAAAGGCGGACTGCTTGGTGATCTTCCAGACCAGTTGGACAATCTGAGAAAAGCTCAGGAGGAACTGACCAAGGCTCAGGATGAATATAATATGTCCTTGGAAAGTGGAACACATGCCGAGCAGGAGGTGGCGAAGAAAAAGCTTAATACAGCATCCCAGAATGTCACGAATGCGAAAACGAATGTGGACAAGTCATCAAAGAAGGCTATAGACAATATAACCGGAGTCACCAATGCCATTGCACAGCTCGGGGAAGCGGATGTAAGTCTTTCCTCATTCGGGGATAGTGTCGGGTCATTGGTTGACGTACTCTCGGAATCCGGATCGAAGATAGGCGGGATTATTGCTGCCATCCTGGCCATACTTGACCAAATCGGTGACCAGGGGCTTGACAAATTCGTGGGAAATATACTGGAAACTGTGAGCAATGCCGTAGGAGGAATTTTCGATACGGTGGGGTCCATTTTTGGGATCAAGGGGGCCGGTGGTATTTTCCATGGCGCTGATTATTCCGGTTATAATGAGATGGTGGCGCAGTATGATAATCTACTGGATATCTGGGACGAGCTGCTTGACAAAAAAAAGGCATATATAAATGAAAGTTACGGTGCAGAAGCATCCAAAGCCGGAGAGGAAGCTCTGAATATTGCAAAAAACGAGCTGGATGTACAAAAGAAACTTGCCGAGGCACGTCTGAGTGCCGGCAGCAGTATCGGAAGTCACAGCCAGGGCTACAGGATGTGGAAAGGCTCCTACAAATGGGAAGGACAGAACTGGCGTGATGTCGCTGGGGAGATATCCAGGGAGTACGGTGTGACGTTCAACGAGATGAAAGATATGATCAATATGTCCCCGGAAGTCTTGCAGTCCATCAGGGAGAATTATGCCGGCCTCTGGTCTGTTATGGACGGAGAGTTCAGGAACCATCTGGAAAATATCATCAAATATGGCGAAACGGAAAAGGAAATACTGGAGGCGGTGAAGGAACAGGTTACCGGTATATCCTTTGACAGTTTTGAGGATTCTTACTGGGAGATGATATCCGATCTGGAGAACGGAAATGAAGAACTGGCCGAGAATCTGGAGGAACAGCTCCGCAAATCCATTATCAGAGCCATGATGGCCGACAAGTACAAGGAACAGGTCAGAAAACTATATGAAACCTGGGCAGAATATGGTGAGGATGGTTATACGAAAGATGAGGTTGATGCATTGCGTGAGATGCAGGAACAGTTGTCTGAAGCAGTGCTGGCCGAGAGAGACAGTCTGGCGGATATCTTCGGATGGGACGCATCCGGAGACTCTTATTCCCAATCCTCTTCCAAAGGATATTCCACCACCATGAGCCAGGAAACAGGTGAGGAGATCAGCGGACGGCTGACAGCCATGTATGAGTCTAATGTACGTTTGGAAACCAAAGGAACGGAAATGAATGCGAATATGCTTATTATTTCCACGGCAGCATTGAATATGGCAAAGGAACTTGCTGCTCATTCGGTGTGTGTCACGGAAATGCGCGATGTATTGCATGAATGCAACGATCATTTGGAGAAAATTGAAAAATATACCGGCATATTGAGCGGCATGGACGACACTCTTGCCGAGATAGAAAAAAACACAAAAGGAATGTGATTATGGAGAGGAATGCTTTTATTAATGGCAGGAATATCTGGAGTACATGGGGTGCGGAATTGATGGACGGAGCTTTGGAGGCTATACTGACACCCCCTCCTGTGAAGGACTATATCGAAAATGACAGCAGGTTGGAACATGGCATACAGATTACTTCATCGCCTGAGATCTGCAAGATGGATTCTAGGGAGCTCACCCTGCCTTTTTTTATTACGGGAAACTCGCAAAGTGACTATCTGGATAAATATTCGTCCTTTGTATCCGAACTGGTAAAGGGTAAAATTGCACTGAAAATCCCGGCACTGGGAAAGATTTACAATCTGTACTATCTGTCTTGCGGCAAGTATGGAAGTTACGGAAAATGCCGGGGTAAGTTTATGGTCAAACTCAAAGAACCCAATCCGGGCGACAGGAAAGATATTGTATGAAAATTGAGATCAGAAATTCAGCTGGTACACCATGTTATCAGGATGTTGTCAGAAAAAGCAGCAAACGTAAGTTCACTTTGATGAAGGAGGACTTTATACTTTTGAAGTTCTCTCTGAAATCTCCTGTCTTTTTCAAACTGGGCGACTGGACGGAGGACACACGTTTCGGACGGTTCGAACTATGCGATCTGTACAAACCCAAGTACAACCGTAAAACCGGGGCATACGACTATGAGCTTCAGCTTGACGCCTACTACTGGAAATGGAAAAACAAAATCTTCAAATATACCCCGGAGACGGCCGGACAGGAGGCGTCCTGGAACCTGACCGCCCCGCTTGACGTACAAGCCGGTATAGTCCTTAGAAATTTGAAAGCTCTTGGTTACACATACAAAGGACAGGATTTTGTTTTCTCCATTGATTCCACAGTCGAAAACAAGTCCCAGTTGATGAGTTACGATAACATCAACATCCTTGACGCTTGTTTTGAGATGGCAAAGAAATGGGATTGCGAATGTTGGGTGACTGAAAACATCATCCATTTCGGGCGTTGTGAGTCCGGTGACGCGGTGGATTTCGAGATCGGGAAAAACGTGCAGGAAATGTCACAGTCAGAATCCCAGTCCACCTATGCCACCCGTATCTACGCTTTTGGTTCCACCCGTAACATACCGGCAGACTACCGCCCCATTGACGAGACCGTGGTTGTGAACGGCGTGGTGCAGCGCAGGCTGATGCTTCCCGAAGGCACTCCTTACATTGACGCTTATCCTAATATGACTACCGAGGAAGCCGTCGAGCAGGTGGTTATCTTCGATGAAGTCTATCCTCGAAGAACAGGCATCATGTCGGATGTCACCACTATCGAAGTGACGGACAAGGTGGAGAATGAGGACGGCACAACCACCGAGGAAAAATGGAATGCCTACCGCTTTAGGGACACGGGTGTTAACTTTTCCGAGAAATATATCCTCCCCGGTCAGGAGCTGAGGATACGTTTCGCATCCGGGCTTCTCAACGGTTTGGAGTTTGCCGTGAAGTTCAATCCTGAGGGAAAGCCGGAGAAATTGGAGGATGGCGGATGGAACCCTGAGGCACAGCTTTGGGAGATAGTCAGGAATGAGGACTATGGCAGACCGCTTCCCGGTGATGTGCTCTTTCCCCAGGATGGAGATGAATATGTGCTTTCCGGCTGGGACAGTACGAAAATAACCGAGCTGGGGCTTGTGGGTGCCGCCGAGCAGGAGTTGAAGGAAAAGACTGAAAAGTACGCTGCCAAATCCAAGATAGACCCGAGTACCTATGGCTGCACGATGATGTCAAATGACGCATACCGTGAGGATGGCGTTCATAATTTCTATAGCATCGGTCAAAAGGTCAACCTTATCAACAAGGCTTATTTCGAGAACGGAAGACAGTCAAGGGTTATCGGATTTGAATTCAATCTTGATTATTCCTTTGACTCACCTGTTTATACTGTCGGGGAAACCGCCGCCTATTCCCGTATCGGGGAGCTGGAGGAAAAGGTTGAGAGCCTTACCCTGAAGGGACAGACCTATACGGGCGGTGGTGGCAGCGGTGTGTATGTGATCGGAAGCCACGACTCCACCCCAGCAACAGACCATAACGTGTATTCCGCATTGCGCTCGCTGATCATGTTCATGCGCAAGGATACGGAGGAACGCACCGGTTTCCTATTATCCCTGTTGGGCGGAACCGTCATCAAGAAATACGCCAAGTTCGGTGATTTCGTTACCGGTGTTTCTGGAGGTTACATCGGTGAGGACGCCCGTGCCGAGCTGGAGGCTTTGGTCCTGCGCAGCTCTCTGAGTGTACCAGAACTTCGTTTCAACCGTCAGACCTATTTTGAAGGATATAATACTATAAGTCCTGGCGGAGGGCTGAAGATAAAAAGCTTTGTCGCCAATAGTGACGGCAGCTATACTGTCATCCCTGATCTGGAGGATGGTGTACCGCTGGGACAGAAGCCGGACGATATCCTCCTAGGCTTCTGGCATGACAAAAGCGTCACTACCGGTGACTTTATTGGTTTCCGGAAAATACAGTACCGTATCACTTCCGCAGATTACGACGAGAAGACATTCGTGATGGTTCCGCGTCCCGGATATGAGTTCGTTCCCCATAACGAGATGCGTCTCGGACAGACGGGGAACTTCACCGACAAGGAGCGTCAGACTTATATCATCATAGACGTGCGTGACGGTAACTGCTGCATCACCCTTGTTGACAATGCCAACACCTGGGACCCGGAGCCGGCACAGATGAAGAGCTGGTTCGGCAAGAAGAAGGGTATGACCATCAACGGGATCAACTGCGACAGGTTCTCGGCAGTATTGCAGGATATCATCATGACGGGATTGATTTTTCAAATTGATGAAATTACCGGTAGCACAGTCCGCGTTCCTATCGACTTCCCTAGCTGGGAGCCGGGCAGGAAGTATGCGTATTATTCCCGTGTGCCCCATAACGGTTCCACATGGTTGTGCGTCAATGACAAGGGCACTACTTCCGAGCCATCCGAAAACAATCCGGACTGGCTTGTATCAGCCGCCAAAGGTGACAAGGGTGATCCGGGCCTGTCTGTAATAGGTGGCGGTCATTGGGAATCCTCTAAGACCCCATACGAGGTCAATACCATGGTCACTTTGGCGGGCTGTGTTTTTATCTCCAAGGTGAAAACATCCAATCCTCCGATTAAAATTGCAAGGTTCAGGAACGGCAATTATCGAAAGAAAAAGGATGGCGGTTATATCCTTGCCGGGAAATCAGCCGACTGGACCGTGCATGAAGACTGGGAGATGCTGCTGGACGGTCGTGAACTTAAAGGTGAGAGTATCACCTTCTTGGGTGAGTTCGCATCCCATCCGTCCAATCCCAAGGAGGGTGACAGCTACCGAAATACGGCTGACCATTGTACTTACATATACCGGAATGGTTTGTGGATGGTCATGGTCAAAGACGGGACTGACGGTAAGGACGGCAAAGGTTACGAGTGGATCTACACCCGTACCAACATCATCGGCCTTACCCCTGACAAGCCGGATTCGAAGCAGCAGGATGATTATATACCGGAAGGCTGGACAGATGATTTTCTTGGCGTGGATGCAGACCATCAGGTGGAATGGGCGTGCAAACGTGTGAAGCGTGATGGAGTATGGAGTGAATGGAGCACTCCGGCCCCTGTGCACCGTTGGAGTAAGGACGGGGAGTCGAATATCATGGCCGACCTTGACAATGAGATGGTGAGCGTCGCTCTTACCAGTACCGGTGTTACTACTTCCGCACAGTCATGGACTACCCATGTATCCATGTGGTACGGTACCGAGAAACTCACCCTTGAGACTTTAACAGTCAGCACGCCTGCCGGTTTCACGGCAAGCACAAGCAAGGCCACCGGAGCGGTGGCGATATCCGTCGCTGCCGGAAAGTCGGTTCCGGAACAGAATACGGTCACCATCACACTGGCTGCAATGAAGAACGGGCAGCTCTATACCCGTGAACTGACTTTCAAGATAACCGGTGTCCGTGGCGGGGCGGACGGTTCCGATGCGGTAATTTATAGCCTTGTCACTTCGGCCACGATGGTCAGCAAGAACAAGAACGGCGGTTACAGTGTAGCTTCGGTATCCTGCCGGCGTATGAAGACAGTCGGTGCGGTCACTACGGCCACAACGGACGGGGAGTTGAAGTACAGTCGTGACGGTGCGGCCGAGGTTCCCATCGGTGATGGTGTCGGGGTGGCTTCCGGTAATTTTACCAGTAGCTTGAAGTTCGTGTTCTACGTGAACGGTCAGGCGGTTGATGTCGAGACTGTCCCGATGGTTGTGGACGGCAGTGACGGAAAGGATGGTGAGAGCATCACAGCAGCCGGTCATTGGGAATCCGCCAATACTCCGTATGCCAAGAACAGTACAGTATCGTTTGCCGGAGGATCTTACTTAAGCAAGGTTGAAACCTCCAACCCTCCGATTAAAATCGCCAAGTTCAGAAACGGCAGACTCCGCAGGAAAAGAGACGGCGGATACATCCTCGCCGGCAGATCTGCGAACCGGACGGTACATGCGGACTGGCAGGAGATGGTTGCTCCCGTCGGACCGTCGGCATCCTACTGGCTGGACAGTCCTGTCAGCGTGATCAACTTCACTTCAACAGGCACGCCATCCCCGTCTGGATTCCTTGTCACTTGCAAACAGAATGTGGCAGGCAATGTAAGCACGTGCAGCACGCTTTATCTGGCTGCACGCAAATACAACGGAAGCTGGCTGGCTCATGTAGGTGCGACACTGAACAGCCAGATATCCGTACCTGCGACAGCCGGATACACCCAGTTTGCCGTCCGGGCTTATAAATCAGCTTCCGATGCTGCTGCTTGGAATGACAATTATGTGGCCGAGAAGGGTGTGGGTGTTGCAAATGATGGTTCCATAGGAGCGACAGGAGCAACAGGGGCGTTTCCCCGTGACAGAGGCGTATGGGCTTCCGGACAGACTTACGTCTGGAATGCGGATTACCGGGATAAGGTCATATATCTGATAGGGGGAGTTTATTATAATTTCCTTGTAAAGAATTACGGTGCTTCCGTTACCGATGCACCCACATCTGTCAACGGTGATTCCAATTGGGAAGCCATGCAGAAGTTTGTGAATATCGCTACTGACACCCTGTTTGCCGATGGTGCGAATGTAGCCGGCTTCATGTTCAAAGACAAGGTTCTCAAGTCTTTTAATGACAAAGGTGAAACTCTTCTTATCAACGGTGAAACCGGGTATTTTAAATGCAAATTAGCAGAGATTACAGGAACAATCACGGCGGATAAAGGACGTATTGGCCCGTTCTCCATCATTTCGGGGGTATTGTCCTCAAAGATCCTTTATGAAAATGAAACAAATAAATACGTCGGTTTCAATTTGTCTGCCGGACAAATTGAGTTTTATAACGAAAGGACATTTGCAAACGTAAGAATCGGGGGAAACACGCAGTTTGTCACCATTGAAGGGATTAAGTATGATGCTGGAATTGACATACAGAGTCCAAATGCCATGATCGGAATGCACATCAAGACTCCGAGCATTCCTCTATTCGTGGAGGGAGGTAACATTTTCCTTCATCCGAACAATGACAGCTATGTTTCTCTTCGTGGCATAGTTGGCAACTGGAGGAATATCTCTGTTAAAGCTTCATTGAACAACAACGATGATAATGTGATGTTTATTAATAGAGACAATATAGAAGTGACGCTTCCTCCGGATGTTCCGGGACATACTATATACTTCAAACGTATGAGCGGCGGAGTAAGATTGACAGGAGGACGGATCCTGCCTGCTCCCGGAGGACAGGAGGTGTCTTATATTGATTTGGATTTTGCATCCGGCTTCATTAAGTGTATGGGTAATTATTGGGTTATGTTTTATTGCGGATAATTTAAATATAAAGTATGAGAATAAATTTTGCACAATTCCCTATTTATGATGGGATTAAAAAAGAAAAGCTTATAGCCAGTAACATCACTGAGGCCTTCGGTGACTGGATATATAAGAACGTAGCGGGCTTGAAGGCGCATCTCCTTGCTGAGAAGATATTCAAATCTACTGCTGAAGGTGTCGAGATTGACGAAGAAGAGGTGGATATCATAAGACGCTCCACCTCCATGCTGCCCGGTCTGCTGGCGGACTCACTGAATGATTATCTGGATAAAAAGAAGGAGTAGTATGAAAGAATTATGGCAATTAATCAAGATGCTGTTCTCAAGCAAGCCGGGTGATTTTGATACTCCTGAGCTACTTCCCATGAAGCATTATCCTTTCAAGGGATACCGTTTCATGATGTGGTGCGGACGGATGATATACCGTGCCGAGAACAAGGAGAACATAGATAGGTATATGCAGACCTATGCGGGTAAGGAGAGTATGACGCACGAAACCATACACCTGCGTCAGGCACAGGTTATCGGCTCATGGGTAAAATACTACTGGCGGTATTTTGTCGAGTGGATCAAGGGAAACCCTATCTGCCATCCTGCGAGCTCGGCATATTATACTATAAAATACGAAATGGAGGCGTATGCCAACGAGGGCAATCCGGATTATCCCGTGAACTATGACGGGAACAACCTTTCCCGTTATAAGATAAAAAGTGGCAGGAAGAAGCTGTACAAATCGGTTGGCGGCACTTCAAAAGCGTGGAAAACTTATATAAGAACTTTATAAAATTGATATTATGAGTGATTTGAATTTAGAAAATATAGTTGGCTTTAAAGCTGTGGATAAAAACGGCAACGAACGACAGGTGACCGTCGATGAGATGACAGAATTAGTTTCCGCACGGATTGTTTCCGCTGCATCAGAAATATCAACATTTGCTGCCGCTGCGGCAGCCGGAACAGATGAGTTTGAGGACCAGTTGCCCCAGTCCGACACCTTCTCTTGGCTCCGTACTTTGGACGGTTCCAAGAACCCAACTTTAACATCTTCTTCGGCTGCCGCGAAAGTCCTGGGAGAACTGACGCTACCAAAATATAATTCCAATGAGTTAAATTATGGAGATTTAAATAATTTCAAATCACTTACAATCCGACCAATTAATAGATGGACAGATTCGGATTTCCCTAAAACTAATTGGCCGGATGGAATGATTGACGGTACTTTTATTGTCGAAACGTTTAATGGTATAGTAAGACAAACTGCTATATCAAAAATGCTATGTATTCGATTCTTTTTTGATCAAACTAATATGTGGACAGAATGGAAAGAATATTAACTTTGACTGATGTAGTAACTATATAACAAATTGTAACATCGTGATCATAAATTTATGCTTCTGGGAGGACTGATACCGCTTGCAACGAATGAAGCAAACGGATTGATGAGTAAAAATAATTATATTAAAATTGCTCAATCCATCACGTCTACCAAATTAATAAAAATAGAATCTTGGGATGGATATTCTACACTTGTATTTATTAGAACAAATGGAGCAACCGGATTATATTCCATTGATGGTAACTGGGCGGGCAGTGCGAAATTCACAAAATTGTCTGGTCCTTTAGGAAAGGATCACTTTAATGCATATAGAGAAGTAAATGGTAATATTTATGTAAAGGCGGCTAAACAGTCAGAACCATTGACTGTTACGTCTGTAGGATCTAATCATGTTTTCAAATTTGAGGAATCAGATAAAGATGTTGATTCTTTAATAGTATTACAATGATCGGGAGGATCGGGTGGCACCGGCTTGTACCGGACCACCCGTTTTTTATACCAAAGATACGGTTCGCCAATAATCCCAATTAATCGCCAACAGGCAGAAATTCTTGTCTAAATTCCTACCTGTGTGAGCGTCCTAATATCTATATCTACTTTAGTTGCTGAAATGGCATTATAAATCGGTTTGCGGTTGGCAAAATATGCTATAGCGTATCCCCATCCACTCACGTAAACATAATAATTGTAATCATTATCTCTATACATTCTTATTGATGACGGTCCAGAATTATGCGTAATACATAACCCATTACCACCGCCATGCATACAGATAATAGAGTAGTCATCAACTACTTCCGAATTACCTTCACCAACAATCTTAACAACCAAATTTAAATTCCTCATAAAATCAATCCTATATAAGGTTGCAGATCCTCTACCTTCTGCCATCCTTATATAGTTTTCATTTTGCAGAAGTTCTCCCAGGTCGGGGCTATGGCTTATTTTATGTAAAAGAAATGATTCTCCACGCTGACTTTACAAAATTATTAATATTACCTTTTCTAGTGGATATTTCTGCGCTGTCTATGTTTGGATAGAACACTTGTGTTATTTGATCACTGTCATTAAAAACGACAAGTGTTCCCCAATAAGTGCTAGGTCCATCAATCATGTTGTCTTGTATCTTATAGTAGCCAGTTTCGGTCAAATCATTATAACTCCTATTTGTCATTATCCCTCTAAACATAAATGGGAATAACCCCAAACTATTCATCAGTTCTCCCAGGTCAGTGCTACCCGGCTGTAGGTGTAATAATATTACCTGTAATATTCGCAAAATCAGAAATGGATATAGTGGCAAAATCGGGAATATCATTCCTATATAATCCAATTTTGTACTTTATAGTTATGTCAGTGTGTCGTGGCAACACATACAATATATTACCGTTCAATTTGAAATCACAATCATTATTTCCTAAATATCTAATTATTATATTTTTGTTTGGTGTTGCAAGTATTCTATAATACGCCACAGAGCCAGTTGAATAAAGAAATAGCTCAATGAGTGAAGTAGTGGAATAAAAACTAGTCCCATTTACATCATAGCTTATACTAAGACCTGCATTATATATATATCTAATAGTGTATTCTTTCCCCATCAAACCATCCTTTTCAGCACTTGCGGTTCCAATCAGTTCTCCCAGAAGGATTTGTATCAATGACTTTTGTATTACAATATTATTTTAAATGTTTATTGGTCTATATATCGTTTATTCTGTTCTTTTTTTCATATAATGATTCTTTTTTAAATATTTGTTATAGCTTTGCTATGACAATTAATAATGTTTTTTCATTTATTAATTTTTGAATGCCGTGAGGTATTTTAATTAATAAAAAGATTTGTGTATGGAATTGGGCAGGATTGGCGAATCCTGCCTTTTTGATACCGTACGTCAACTACATAATAATTCGGGCAAAACAAAATTTATATATTTGTAGCATCTATATTGAATTAAACATTATTCTAAATCACTAAAAGAGTTTACTGATAAAAATATCTAGATGCTATCGTTTGTGATGAATAATGGCATCTTTTTTACAAATGTTTTTTTTCACAGACCATTTTTTTATAGATATTATACATCTTTACTTGCGAAAGTGGGGGTGTATTTTTTATTGGCTAAATTTTGCAGCTTGGAACAGAGGATGCATCTTTGCGGAAAAATGGATAAAATCAGATACCGTCTTGTATATAACCGCCAGAACACACTTAACAGGCAGGGCACGGCTCTTGTACAGGTTGAAGCCTATTTGAACCAAAGGAAAATCTACCTGAAGACCAATGTTTACCTCAAACCGGAGTGCTGGAGCCGTGAGGGGGCACAAGTCATTACCCCCCCCCAATCTAACGAACTCAACGCAATGCTCTATGAATACATCCTGTATCTGCAAGGCATAGAGTTGGGGTATTGGAAGCGCGGAATACCTGCCACACTCTCACTACTGAAGGATGCAGTCAAGAAGAAAAGTGCCGTGAATATCAGCTTCTCCACTTTCGCCAAATCAGCCATTGACAATTCGGACAAGAAGCAGTCCACCAAGGACAACCTGCACTCTACACTGGCGGTCTTGAATGACTTCCGTTCCGGATTGGACTTCAAGGATATTACCTATACATTCCTTCGTGATTTTGAGCAATACTTAAGGGAAAAGGGCAATGCGGACAATACGATAGCCAAGCACATGAAACAGCTCCGTATCTTGGTCAATGAGGCAATCAACCAGGGATATATGCACGCGGATGCTTATCCGTTCAGAAATTAGAGATGGTTTTACCGTTTAGATCCAATACAAGTTCCTTCCCTTTTGCCACCTCAACCGGTTTCTCCAGAATAATGTCATCAGACAATATAAAGCTACCTCCGTTCTGGGCGGCTTCATCAAGAGCACCCGCACCAAAGAATTTCACGATACGGGAAACTGAAATTTCCTGCCCGTTGTTATCTATAAGAGTCACTTTCAGAACGGTCTTTTCTCCACTTATTTCTTTCTTGTTGATTTTGACTGTCGTTCCGGTACATTTCCCATCCGTAAATACAGGTTCTTTAATTTCCACATCCTTATTTTCAGCAGGGTCACAATGTCTATATCTGTAGTACCGTCCTTGCTTCTCAATTCCGCAACCAAAGCCTTATAATTTTCTGTTGTCAAACCAATAAATTCAATATCAATTATATTACTAACGGAAGTTACCGAGAAAATATCGCAACCATCCTTGAACTTGACAGATAATATTTTGGTACGTGGTACGGTCAGCTTGGTCTTTCCGTCAGCCAGAGTGAATATGACATTATCAGGATCACTTGTGTAGTCCACTCCGTTTTCCACAAATACCGCATCACCCCTGTCGCCTTTCTCCCCGGTCGCCTTAATCCCTGTCGATTTCCAGTTTTTGCCGCCATCCGTTGAGATTTCCCATTCATTTGTCGTGGCGTTGATTTGAACTTGGGGGGCAATGGCATCGTCCCCTTTGGCTCCTTGCGCCTTTATTTTTGTATCAGTCATACCTATCCACCAATTACCGTTCTCGCCGATATGAGGTGTGATGCCGTCAGATTTACTTTATGATGTAAGAAAAATCATACTATCCCTTCTCATTTGGAGAATCCATATATCCCGATTTACAAGACGAACATAACGCTTTTTAAACTAATGTTATCAGATATTTATTAAATAATTGGTGCAAAATTAACTAAAAAATGATGCTGGCCTGTAATATAATTTTTTACATTCCAGACCGATTCAATATATTTATATTCTTCTTTGGTAAATCGTTTTTTATTCTTATTTTGCAGAGTCTTTTTTATTGACATATCGTGACAATGGATTTTAGTGTTTTGGCAGCGATGGTGCAAGCGGATAGGATTTTTAAGTGTGTATTTTATAATCAATCAGATAAACAATAGGCAGAATGGAATTAAATGACTGGTTGGCTATAACTGGGGCTTTAAGGGATTGGAAGCTGTCCGCTGGGGTTCATATTTTGTGTAAACCGCAAAACGCACGGAAGGAGAATACGTCTGCCGATTCGGTGGAGAATGAGAACGAGCGGAAGCAGGTTGACTGGTTGGAAAAGCGTATAGTCCAGTGTACTGCCAAGAGTGTAGAAAGGACAGCACTCGTAAGTCGGTCAACATCGTATATGGCTCTATCATCTCTTTGAATGAACTGATTGCAACCAATGGCAACTACGTGATTAATTTTCGGATTTATGATACAAGAAAACCGTCTGACAGCCCGACCAGGAAAGTTTTGTTACTGGCTGACGGTCACGTAGAAGGTGATTTCAGCAAGAATAAAAGGAAGGAAACTGCAATCAAAGACAGTACGGAAGTGAAAGCTGACAAGGAAACCACTTCCACCAAACATGAAGAAACCAAGACTGAAGGGGTAAAGGATAAAAAAGAATCCACTTTGCTTAAACAAAAAGGCTTTACCTGTGTTTGTGTAACTGTTTTGTTTGTCGTTGTGCTGATAGTAAAACATTGGCGCAACAGACAATCTTCATCATAAGACTTTAAATTTATAAATTGGACTGCCCCGGCTCGTGATGAGTCGGGGTATTTGTTTAAATACAATTTCCCAATTGGATTACACAATCAACTGAAGAGAATAGAATTTTATGTATTTTTGCCTTGTATTGTGGGGTAGAAGCCAATCTCATAACAAAAATTACTCCTTGTTTTGGGGATCTATTGTAATACGCAATAATGTGACAAAAAATATTTTTAGAAATAGGCAAATCCTTTTGAACAAATTCGTCATTGTTTTGTTCTTGAAGAATAAAGTAGATTGTCAAAACGTAACTAATCTGAACCGTTCCGGCTTGTGATAAGTGGGAGCGGTTTTATTTCAACAATATTTTTGTTAAAAGATAGCGCGTGAATTATATGTTCTTTTATTTTTGTACACAGTTGACATGAATTTATGTATCATGGTGAAAAAGAAATCTTATTCCGAAGAGAAATTAAATGAAATGATCGTATGGCTCAATAATCATGCCAATGAACTTCCTAAGGAAATGCAGATAAATAAATTCGCTTTCACACCAAATTTGAAACTTACTGTTGAAAGTTGCATCATGCAGGCTAAACAATGTTTGGGTAACTATAAGATGGCTGGAGCTTTTAGACTGCTCCAACAAATCGGAGAGAACCTTGAAAACAATAAATGATATTCTTCTATTATTTAGTAAGTAAATCAAGATGTTTCTTTCATCGACAAAAATATGAAAGTATGCAATGTGTGTGCAACTTAAAAAGCCAATATGTATAAATGATTAGTTTTTCAGTGCTTTTTTATTTTTCTTCACTTTCCAATTCTTTTATCTCTTTATTGAGGAATACGGATAGGATGGTTCTTAAAACAACAATACCTCCCAATAGGGCCAATTCATTCAAAGTGGGCTCCAATACTGTTTTCAAAATATCCGAAGCTATCAGAAATTCTAAGCCAAGAAGCAGATAAGTTCCGAATGTAGCTCTTAATTTTCGTATATTGGTAATGGAATACCCTCCGGTAAAACATCGTATTTCATTCTTCAAAAAAGAGATGATACCTATCAATGCTCCGTATGTGACAATCAAAAGGCTTGTCACACTTATAACAGCTGCTAATAAATCCAAGAAATGAGTAAGCATATTTATTTGTCTTTATGAATAGAACAAATAAATAAGCGATATGTTCTTACATCATGATAACTCTATCTTGACAATTCCTCCATAAGGAGTGAGTGCGCCAAATGCCTCTTCGGGTTTAATGATACCTGCATAAATCTGTGCGTTCAGTAAAATGCCGCCATGAGCAAAGATCGCGACTTGTTCATACGGTTTTTGGCGAAGTTCGTCTAGAAAATCGGCAACACGCCGGTATTGATCTTCAAAGGACTCTCCATTGGTCGCTTTTACATGCAGATAATCTGCATACCATCTTTCCAGATTAGCGTCGGCAATTTCATCGAACCGATGCATTTCCCAATCTCCGAAATTTAGTTCCTTCAGGCGGTCGTCCCGTTCTGCATCCGGGTAGCCGCAAAAGGTAGCCAGGCGTACACAACGGGTTAACGGGCTGGTATAAACCTTATCAAAAGATAAGCCTTGTAAATGGGCTGCCGTTTGAGTTGCCTCCATTTCAAAAGTCGGCTTTAAGGGTACATCCGTCTGTCCGTAACAAACACCTTGCGGAACATCAACAGCAGTATGACGCATGAAGTATATTACCATAGATTTGTATAGATTAAGTTTATAGTCAGATAAAAAGAAAACTCACATAATAGGAAAGTCGCTCCGCAACAATCACCGGTATATCCTTGCAGGCGTCTGCGCATGAGTGACATTAAAAGGATGAACATCATAGCAGGAGCGATGGCTGCCCACCAGTATCCTTTATCCAGTAATAAAAGCATAGGTAGGGCTCCGGCCATAAAAGCGGATAATAAAACACCTGGGCTCATACGGTCATATATGACTTTTGCTTTCGATTCTTCTTCTTTACGGGCGTATGGAAGCGTGTTGATGATTTGTGCGGCACAAAACTTGCTCCAGGCATCTCCGCTTAATATGGCCGCACATGCCAAGGGTACAGAAAGTGTGGTGAGTATATTCCACATCAATCCATAATAGAATAATAATCCGAGCACTCCGTATGTGCCGATATGTGAATCCTTCATGATGGACAGAATCTTGTCACGTGATGTACCGCCCCCGAAGCCATCGCAGAAGTCTGCCAATCCATCTTCATGTAAAGCACCCGTTACTAATAACCGGGCAGCCAACGCCATGAGCACAGCTATTTGTACAGGCAGAAATTCTGCTGTGATCCATAGAGTGCCTGCCATGATACCTCCTGTCAGCCATCCAACAAAGGGCCAGTAGTCCACTACTCGTTTAAAGTAAACAGGTGGTACGTCAGCTATTTTCCAAAACGGAAGGCGTGTGAAAAAAATGAGGGAGGCAAGCAGTTTCATGGTTAAAAATATTTAGTGATGGAGGCATGGGCGAAATTGTCCATCTCATTCATCATGTTTACAGAGGAAACAACGATGGGATAAGCGCATATCGCTCCTGTTCCTTCTCCCAAGCGCAGACCTAAATTTAATAAAGGGCGTACTTTCATGGCGTCCAATACTAGTTTATGACCGGTTTCATCTCCCTGATGTCCGAATATGGCATACGACAAAACTTCCGGATGAAGTTTTGAGGCGGCCAGTATGCAGTTGGTCATGATGAAGCCGTCTACCAGAATAATCATTCTTAATTCTGCCGCCCGGAGCATGCCGCCTATTGCCATAACCATTTCATATCCTCCGAACCAGGCGATGATATCTTTTGCAGAACCGTCACCGGCATAATGGTCAACCGATTGTTTCAATACATTGTATTTATGGCGGATGCCTTCTGAATCCAGTCCGCTTCCCGCACCTACACATTGCTCTAATGAAATACCTGTCAGCAAATGCATCCAGACAGAGGAAGGGGAGGTGTTGCCAATACCCATTTCGCCAAAACTGACCACATTGCAGCCGTCAGCATAAATCATATCCGTTATCTTTGCTCCACGTTCCAGGCATAATTCCATTTCTTCCATACTCATTGCAGGACCTTTTAGAAAACTGTGCGTGCCACGTCCTACGCTACAGTTGATAATGCCTTTCTCGTAAGGAAGATCGTAATCGACTCCTGAGTCTACTAATACAAGCTTAAAACCATGTTGGCGGCATAAAAAATTAACTCCGGCACCTCCATGTAAAAAATTACTTAGTTGTTGCCAAGTGATTTCTTTGGGAGACTTGCTTACCCCTTCTTCTACTATACCATGATCGGCTGCAAAAAGTACGTTGTGCGGATGGCTTAATGTAGGGGAGAGGGTTTGTTGGATTAATCCGATTTGCAATGCAAGATCTTCCAGAACACCCAATGAACCTTTGGGCTTTGTCAAATTGTTGATTTTGTCTATCAATGCCTCCCGAAGACCTTCATCGGGATACTCAATATGAAAGTTTTTCATTGTATTTATTATTTTATAGGAACAGGAATTCCCGATACCATCAAATATACTTGGTCTGCTTTTGAAGCTATATATTGATTCATCCAGCCCTGTAAATCTGTAAAGCGGCGTTGAGTGGCGTTTTCGGATACTGCTCCGGAACCTATTTCATTGGTTACGAAAATAAAAGTGGCATCTTGCCGGATAAAATTATCAAACTCCTGTTTGACAGCCTGCAATGCAGCCTCTACATCCGCATCCAAATCAAAGAAAAAGTTGGTACACCATAAGGTGACACAGTCAATCAATACTACATTATCCTTTACTTGATGGCGGCTCAGTTCTTTTTCTTCTTCTATATTCGTCCATTCCGGTCCGCGCCTTTCTTGATGTTTGATAACGCGTTGGCGGAATTCTTCATCCCAAATACGGGAAGTAGCTATATAAACGGGAGTGGGTGATAAGCTTAATGCCAATTTCTCCGCGTATGAACTTTTTCCCGAACGTTGGCCTCCTGTGATTAAGATAATACGTCTCATTGTCCTACTTCTCGGTGGCACGCAGAATCAACGTAGTCGCACCTAATGTGATGATAGCGCCTTCCTCGATCCGTATCCGGTCCTTGTTCCCCAAAATCTCGTTCATCAGAAATGTTCCTGTAATGCTGTCATTATCACGCAGGGTATAAATGACTTCCCCTTGTTTGTTGCGTTTCACATTAATGATACAATGCCTTCTGTCCATGCTCGGATCTGATGTTTCGATGGGAATGTCCACTTCAGTGCCTTTGCTTCTGCGTCCTATCAGGTTGTCACCTTCCATCAGGGGTAATACTTGTTTGTATCCGAATACATTTTCTACTACCACGATACTTCCAAAATCCTCTTTATTGGCTTGTTCGTCCAATATTTCTTCTTTACGGGTTGCTTTCAGTTTGGACTTTCCGATACGGATACTGAATTGTTTTTTACAATGGTCGCATACAAAGACCAACGATTGGCCTTCTGTATATTTGGTTTCATCAAAAGTTATATAGTTGTCACATTTGGGACACAAAACTCTTTTCATAAAAAATAATCTTGTTTATTTGGAACTCAATATCCATGCATTCTTGAATGCATCATTTTGTTTCAGTTCATTTAATTTTTTATAAGCAGCGGCTTTATCTGCAAAGTTGCACAAAGACAGGCGATAACGTCCGTTACCTTCTATGATTGTTACATCCTTGTATCCTTTTTGCTTGTACTCATTAAGTACTTGCTGTGCGTCATTGGCTGTCGGTAAACTGGATACGATGATATAATACTTATTTTTTTTACTGCTCGAAGGTGTTGCTGTTTCTTTCTTCTCAGGGGCAGGTTTACTTACAGTAACAGGCTTGGCAACTGGCTGTTCTGTGTTGTTCAATTTTGCTGCAACAGTATTCTTGGGCACTGCTTCTTGTGCTTTTCCTACCTTCTCTACTTTTACAGTTACAGGTTTCAACGTGTTTTGATTATTTTTGATATTCGTCTTCTTGGGTTGCTGCGGTCTGGAAGGAACGGTTACCAAGGTCGTTGCCAAAGATTGGGAACGAATGGCGTCAAACAGACCATCCGTACCTAAAGAAGCATAATTACCTTTGTCCACATATGTGTTCTCTACCGGAACAGACAAGAAGAAAAATAAGACTACAGCTATAGCCACAGCTACTGCATTTCCTATCCACTGACGTTTGAAACGTACAGTTCTCTTCCTTTTTTCTTGTCGGGGAAGTAATTCTCTGGTTGCTGCAGATGTTGTTGAAGTAAGATATTCTAATCTGTTGATGGAAAACGAACTAAGCCCGTATAGGGTAGGTGATAATGCACCGTCCTCATTGGGATGGAACTCGTATGTGCTATGAATATTATAATGTAAGACCCCTATGCCATGCATTTCTGCACATCCATTTTGGTATAGTTGTTCTTTCAATCCGGCTACCTCTTCTTCTATCATGCGTGTGGCATCAGGAAAATCGGTGTGATGGGCTTGCATATACGATTGAACTAATAAACCATCGTTTATAGTCAATTGGGGATTGAAACCAATAGTACGTACAGGGGGAAGATAAAGATTTTCTTCCTTGATATACCGTGCCGGTTGATAGTGCGCTATAAAACCGCCAAAGTCTGGAATAATCACACAGTCATTTTCCAGTAACAGAATTTCTATATGTCTAGCCAATTCAATCATATCGCAAAATTAGCATTTTTATTCCGTTTCAGCGCAACTTTTATGGAAGAAAATAACAACTCACTCATAATTTATTGTAATTTTGCAGCGAAAAAGTTAGACTAACGAATTAAATAAAATGAATATAGCGATTGTAGGAACCGGGTATGTAGGACTTGTTACCGGAACATGTTTTGCCGAAACTGGCGTAGACGTAACTTGTGTAGATGTAAATGCGGATAAGATTGCTAATCTGCAACAGGGTATTATTCCTATTTATGAACCGGGATTGGAAGATATGGTCTTGCGTAATGTAAAGGCTGGACGTCTTCATTTCACCACCTCTTTAGAGAGTTGTCTGGACAATGTGGATATTGTGTTCAGTGCTGTGGGCACTCCTCCCGATGAAGACGGAAGTGCCGATTTGCGTTATGTGCTTGAAGTTGCCAAGACGATTGGTGCTAATATGAAGAAATACACCTTGGTCGTGACCAAGAGTACGGTGCCCGTGGGTACGGCCCGGAAAGTAAAAGCGGCTATCCGGGAGGAATTGGAGAAAAGAGGGGAGTCGATAGATTTCGATGTGGCTTCTAATCCGGAATTCTTGAAAGAAGGTAATGCTATCGATGACTTTATGAGTCCGGACCGTGTGGTAGTGGGCGTAGAGTCGGAAAGGGCTAAAAAACTGATGACCAAGCTTTATAAACCTTTCATGCTGGTTAACTTCCGCGTTATCTTCATGGATATTCCTTCTGCCGAGATGACCAAGTATGCGGCAAACTCCATGTTGGCTACCCGTATCAGCTTTATGAACGATATTGCCAACTTGTGCGAACTGGTGGGAGCTGATGTAAATATGGTACGTGACGGAATAGGTTCCGACAGTCGTATCGGGCGTAAGTTCTTGTATCCGGGATGCGGTTATGGTGGATCTTGTTTCCCGAAAGATGTGAAGGCGTTGATTAAGACTGCCGAGCAGAATGGTTATTCCATGCAGGTGTTGAAAGCGGTGGAAGATGTGAACGAGAATCAGAAAGGCATTTTGTTCGAGAAACTGGTAAAAGTATTCAATGGAGATTTGAAAGGCAAAACAGTGGCTTTGTGGGGACTTGCATTCAAGCCCGGTACGGACGATATGCGTGAGGCTCCGGCTTTGGTACTTATTGAGAAATTGAAACAGTCGGGTTGCAATGTCCGCGCATACGATCCTGCTGCTATGGATGAGTCCCGCCGCCGGATAGGAGAGTCGGTTTATTATGCGCACGATATGTATGATGCGGCTCTTGATGCGGATGCGTTGATTCTGGTAACCGAGTGGAAAGAGTTCCGTCTTCCTACCTGGGGAGTAATCAAGAAGGCGATGAAGCAGCCTGTAGTGCTTGACGGACGAAATATTTATGATGGTGACGAACTACAGGAAATGGGGTTTGTTTATCATTGCATCGGTCGATAAATAAAAAAATAGAGAGAATAACCATGTACAAACGTTTTTCGATAATAATGTTGGCTGTTGCGCTGTCTTCTTGTGGAACTCCGCAACAAAAAGCATCCGCTCTGGAAGAAAACAAGGAGGCAAAATCTTTGTTGGAAGGTATATGGTTGGACGATAATACGGAAACGGCATTACTGAGGGTGAAAGGCGATACCCTGTTTTATGCAGATGCCGCTACAGCTCCCGTTGCTTTTAAAATTATAGGCGATTCGTTGATTACGTATGGTGCACGGACTAATGGTTATAAGATTGAGAAGCAGGGGGAGCATATTTTTTGGTTTCATTCGGCTGTGGGAGATGTGATACGCCTGCATAAGTCTGATACGGAGAATGATTCTCTGGCATTTATCCATACTCGGGAAATCCCTGTTTATAACGAAGTTATTAAGAAAGATTCGGTGGTGACATACGATAATGTCCGTTATCGCGGATATGTGTACATTAACCCGTCAAAGATTAAAGTAATGCGTCCGGGAGTTTCGGAGGAAGGACTTGGGGTGGATAATGTATATTATGACAATATCATACACATTTGCGTGTATGAAGGCAGGAAGAGTCTTTATGCCAAAGATATCACCAAGCAGATGTTCAAGGGGGTGGTTCCGGATGATTTCTTGCAATGGGCTATATTGTCGGATATGGATTTTATGGGTGTCGATTCGAAAGGGTATCATTATCAGGCCACGGTATGCGTACCTGACGGCGCATCTTGTTATATGGTCAATATCACTGCCGGCAAGGATGGAGGACTTGCATTCGAGTTGGTAAGGTAGTCGTGGCTATGTCATTTTTTTTATTTCGCGATTACTATTTGGTCGCTATCATGCTCTATAGAGAATACCCTGAAAAATCCTTCAAAAGCTTCAGCCTGCTCGCAAATGCCCTGCCCATCGGTATTCCGGCTGAAGGATTGGGCTTGGGAATTCTTCAGCCGGAGATTGGAATCCTTCAGCCGGATTGGTATTCTTCCGATTCTTGGGGAATTGGTTTTCCTGAAGGATATTTTTCGGCTGAAACATTTCACAATGCATATCCTTCAGC
>ENA-OPSM01000244-OPSM01000244.1-human-gut-metagenome-genome-assembly--contig:-NODE-244-length-22492-cov-4.608638_pt1 | contig 22492 bp, 20 predicted proteins | sample MGYA00241457_ERZ501906 | MGnify/ENA primary metagenome ERZ501906 (study PRJEB25962, sample SAMEA2042451) | human gut metagenome | biome: human gut; feature: human-associated habitat; material: faeces...
CCTCAGCCCCCCCCGCCGTGTCCGGCATCTACAGCTATCTTATATTGAGCCATAATATCTCCGATAACATTAATCATATTATTGTATGCAAAAGACATAATAAGCGTACCTGTCACATATATTTATCTTAAGATGAGAATGAGGACAGATTATGAACGTTGGATATGTACATACATTTGAAGTGCCAGAAAATAATATTGATAAAGGCCGATTGAAGGTAAGTGTTGTCAATGAAGAAAATGTGCCAATTAAAGGAGCGGCTGTAAGACTGTCGTATACAGGAAATCCTGATAATATAATAGGAGAAAGTGGTACAGACGGAGACGGGATAAGTATATTTAACGACTTAAGAACGCCTCCAATTGAATATAGCATGGAACCGGGGAACAGGCAGCCATTTTCAGAGTATGACATAGCTGTAAGTGCGCCAGGATTTGATAATGTAAATATATCAGGCAGTGATATGTTTTCGGGGGAGCTAAGCATTCAGAATGTAAAGATGTCTGCAAGGGATAATTCACAGAATAATATAGTCATACCTGTTAACACATTATATGGAGATTACCCACCTAAGATTGATGAAGAAGAGATTAAGCCTATGGGACAGTCGGGTGAAATTGTGCTTGACAGAGTTGTTGTTCCTGAAATTGTAGTTGTACATGACGGACCGCCTAAAGATACTGAGGCAGATAATTATTATGTTACTTATAAGGATTATATTAAGAATGTAGCAAGCTCTGAGATATATTCAACATGGCCGAGGCAGACAATTGAGGCAAATGTGCTTGCTATTATGTCATTTACATTAAACCGGGTATATACAGAATGGTACAGAAACAAATTTTATGATTTTACAATAACTTCATCAACTGCATATGACCAGAAATGGGTTAATGGAAGAAATGTGTTCGAAAGTATATCACAGGTAGTAGATGATATATTTGACAATTACATATCAAGACCTAATGTAAAGCAGCCAATACTTACACAGTACTGTGATGGAAAGAGAGTGACATGTCCTAACAGGCTTTCACAGTGGGGAAGCAAGTATCTGGGAGATCAGAATTATTCATCGATTGATATATTAAGATATTATTATGGTCAGGATGTGTATATTAATGCTGCAGAACAGATAAGCGGAATTCCTTATTCATGGCCGGGAACTAATCTTGATATAGGTTCATCAGGGCAGAAGGTAAGACAGCTTCAGGAACAGCTTAACCTTATAGGGGAGTATTATAATTCTATTCCGGTCCTAAGTACTGATGGAATATATGGTGAGCAGACGGCAGCAGCGGTTAAGGAGTTCCAGCGGATATTCAATCTGCCACAGTCAGGAATAACAGATTTCCCTACATGGTTTACAGTATCAGAAAAATATGTTGCACTTGCCGGATTGGCGGAATTATAAGAATGTTAATGAGGTATGTAAGGCTGTCACTTTGTGGCAGCCTTTTTAGGAGAAACATTTAAACAGCCTGTCCAAGACATGTCTTAATGTCATCTTCCGGATTGCTTATAAGTCTTAACTGGAAAGTGTCTACAAGGTACTGCAATACATTAGGGCTTAAGAATGCTGGAAGTGTCGGACCGAGATAAATATTCTTAATGCCAAGGCTTAACAGGGCGAGAAGGTCTGCAACAGCCTTCTGCTCATACCATGAAACAATAAGAGATAAAGGAAGTCCATTGACATCTGTACCAAATGCATCTGAAAGGGCATTGGCAATAAGAATAGCAGAATATACATCATTACACTGTCCGATATCAAGAAGCCTTGGAAGTCCGGCAACTGTGCCGAAATCAAGCTTATTGAAACGATATTTGCCGCATGCAAGAGTGAGAATCATGCAGTCATCAGGAACCATAGTGGCAAAATCAGTAAAATAACTTCTGCCAGGTCTTGCACCATCACAGCCTCCAATAAGGAAGAAATGTCTTATCTGCTTGGATTTGACAGCTTCCACAAGTTCTCCAGCATGTGAAAGTGCTGCTTCATGTCCGAATCCTACAAGAATCTCTTTAACCTCCTGATCTTCAGTAAAGCCTCCAAGTTCAAGAGACTGTTTTATTATTTCAGAAAAATCCTTTTCACCGTCAGGTTTCTTTTCAATATATTTTATTCCGTCCCATCCTACGACATTAGTAGAATATATGCGGTCTTTATAGGTGTCTCTTGGACGCATAAGGCAGTTGGTTGTCATAAGGATACAGCCGGGAAGATTATCAAACTGTTTCTGCTGGTCCTGCCATGCGCCGCCAAAATTACCTGCAAGATGCTTATATTTTTTAAGACCTTCATAACCATGGGAAGGGAGCATTTCCCCGTGGGTATATATATTAATGCCAAGTCCTTCGGTCTGTTTAAGAAGCATTTCAAGATCTTTAAGGTCATGACCGGAAACAATGATGAAGGGACCTTTCTTAATGTGAACGTTGACCGAGTGTGGTGATGGATTACCATATATGGTTGTGTTCGCTTCATCAAGTTTTTTCATTATCTCAATAGCCATATCACCTGTTTTAAGAGTCAGACGGATAAGTTCTTCGACAGTCAGGGTGTTATCTGTTATTGCTTCGAGTGCAATGATATAGAAATTGTCAACATTATCACTATAGTATGAAAGTTCCCTTGCCTGATGACCGTAGGCGCTTATTCCTTTAAGACCATAAAGAATAGTCTGTCTTAATGAACGGATATCAGGATCCAGAGTTTTGTCGTACATAATACCTGCCATTGGCGCGTCACGCAGCATATCAGCTTTAGTTTCTGGCAGTTCGTATGCAGCAGATGGGGTAATATAATCAGTTGTTCCTACTATATTTTTCAGATTATTCTTGATGTCCCGGGATTGTTTAAGAAGATGGACATGATCATCTACATTGAAATTAACATTGGTAAGAGTGGTAAAAAGACAATTCTCAATAAAGCTGACAACAGATTTGTCAACATTAAGTCCTGAATCCAGAATATGTCTGGCATAGAAGCTGATGCCTTTCAGCTGATAGATAAGCAAATCCTGAAGATTGGCTATTTCTGGTGTCTTTCCGCATACGCCGAGTTTAGTGCAGCCTTTTCCGCCGGCTGTCTGTTCACATTGATAGCAGAACATATCGTATCCAAGATCCATATTATTACTCATATAATACTCCTTTTTGATTCATAATTATTAATTAATATTATGAATCCTGAATATCTGATTTATTCATAAATTTGTATGATATGACAATCGCATACAACACAATGTCAGAGGTAAGTTGAAAGATTTTATAAAGAAATTTTAATGATATAAAATGTATGGTACAATAATATATAGAAAGAATATGTGACGGATTCCGTCACATCCTTATCAAAGAGGAGGTACGTGTTATGCATATATCAAAGAATTCTGCAACTCAGATTGTTGAAGAAATTTCAAAACTTGTTAAACAGAATATTAATCTTATGGATGAGACAGGACATATAATTGCAAGTCGTGATAAATCCAGAATAGGGGATTTTCATTATGGTGCATATAAGATTATATCTGAAAATCTTGAGGAATATTATATTGATGAAGATGATTTATCAAAAGGCATAAAAAAAGGAATTAATCTTCCACTTGAACTTGATGGCGGAATAGTAGGAGTGATAGGAATGACAGGTGGATATGAAGAGGTTATAACGTCTGGAAAACTGTTAAAAAAGATGACGGAAATTCTTTTGATGGAGAGTCGTGCAAACTATAGACAGCTTATGAATAAGCGTGTAAGGAATGCTTTTTATGAAGAATGGCTTATAAATGGAGGATATAAGAATGCTGATTTAGAAGACCGTGGAATGGCTTTGGGAATAGATATTAATAAGCCAAGAAGAGTGTTTATTGCCAGCATAGATGAGCTGGACAACCTTAAAGATTCACAGCAGGGACAGTCTAAGATTGCAAAATTTGAAAATGATGTTGATGCATTTTTAAAGAGAAATAATTATAAAATGCATTTTAGGAATGCTTCAAGACAGATAATAATCATAGATAATATGGATACGGAAAATGTGGTTAAATTTGCAGGAGAGCTGGCAGGATATGTGTGGGAAAAAGATAAGTTTGAATTAAATATTGGTATAGATTCAGCCCAAAGCTATGATATGCATGAAGCTTATGTTGAAGCACATAGGGCATGGACGGCTGCAGCTGAAAAACATGAACAGATTATATGCTATGAGGATATTAGTCTTGAACTTTTAATAAGCAATGTACCGACAGAGATTAAGCTTGAATATTTAAAGAAGGTATTCAAAGATATGGATTATAATGATGTATGTGAAAATATTGCGTTGCTGAAAGCGTATTTTAATGCACAGGGATCAATACAGAAAGCAGCAGACAATCTTTATATTCATAAGAATACATTACAATACAGAATATCAAAACTGAAAGAAATAACAGGACTTGATGTCAGGAAACCAACAGAAAGTCCAGCGTTGTATCTGGCATACATAATTACTGATGAATTAATTAATGAAAAATATGATTTACCATTATTGTTACATAATACAAAATAAAAATGATATTATGTGCTGTGTAACATTTTGCTATTAAGCTTTACATGTTATTATTGTGTCATACAAAGCACAAAGGTTTGTGCAAATCGTACAACAATAAAATAGAAATGAGGTGTTTTTATGACAGGAGTAGCATTGATAATTGCATTTGTGTTGGCTATCATTGTGATGATAGTTGCAATCTCTAAGTTTAAGGTTCATCCTTTCTTAGCAATTATGGCGGTATCACTTATTCTTGCAATGATGGCAGGAATTCCATTTGTTGATACTGTAAAACCAGACGGAACAAAGGTGTCTGGAATTCCAACAGTTATAGGAGCTGGATTCTCAGGTACATTCAGCAGCATCGGTATTGTTATTATATTAGGTGCATTGATTGGCTCGGTACTTGAAAAAACAGGAGCAGCATTGAAGCTGGCAGATATGGTAATTAAGGTAGTAGGAAAGAAAAGACCAGAACTTGCAATAGAGCTTATGGGCTGGGTTGTTTCAATTCCTGTGTTTTGTGACAGTGGTTTTGTAATTCTTAATCCAATAAGAAAAGCACTTGTAAAAAGAACAGCAGTTTCAAGTGTAGCAATGACAGTAGCACTTTCAGCAGGACTTTATATTTCTCATGTTTTTATTCCGCCAACACCTGGTCCGATAGCAGCTGCTAATACACTTGGAGTGGGAGATAATCTTTTACTTGTAATGGGACTTGGTGTTGTATGTTCAATATTTCCTCTTATAGCAGGTCTTGTATATGCTAAGTTTATTGGAAAGAGAGTAAAGAGTGCTGATGAAGTAACAGACAATGGAGAGGTTACCAAGACATATGAAGAATTAGTTGCAGAGTATGGAAAGCTTCCTAATGGATTTAATGCATTAGCTCCAATTCTTGTACCAATCATTCTTATGGCACTTGGTTCAATTTCATCAATGGCTGGCTGGACCGGCGTACTTGACATAGCATGCCAGTTCCTTGGAAAACCAATTATAGCACTTGCTGTTGGTACAATATTTGGAGTAATCCAGCTTGCAACGGCACATAAGATGTCCGATTTTTACAATATTACCAATGAGACATTAAAGACAGTTGGCCCTATACTTTTTGTAACAGCAGCTGGTGGTGTATTAGGAAAGGTTATTTCATCAAGCTCAATGGTTGCATTTATTACACAGCATGCAGAAGTGCTTTCAGCAGTTGGAATATTCTTCCCATTCCTTCTTGCAGCAATATTAAAAACAGCACAGGGATCTTCGACAGTTGCAATTACAACTACAGCAGGTATCATTGCTCCACTGCTTGGTGCACTTGGACTTGCTTCACCTGTTAAGACAGTGCTTTGTGTAATGGCTATAGGCGCTGGTGCCATGACAGTATCACATGCTAACGACTCATACTTCTGGGTAGTTACTAATTTTGGTGACATGGATCCTGAACAGGGATATAAGACACAGACAGTGTGCACATTAATAATGGGTATTGCAGCAATGGTTGAAATATTTATTCTTTCATTAATTTTATAATATAAATGTTACATAATGCGGCTATACTTATGAGAACTATATGGACTTATCAGTATGGCCGCATTATTATATAAAAGAAAGGTTATAATAACAATACATTTAGAACAATATCAGGAGGATTATATATGGTTATAGGCTTTGTTGGATTGGGAATAATGGGAAAACCGATGGCAAAGAATCTTTGCAGAGCTGGATATACATTGATTGTTAATGACCATCATAAGGAAAATGTCGATGAACTTGTACAGGCAGGTGCGAGAAGTGGTGATTTAAAACAGATTGGCATGGAAAGTGATGTAGTTATAACAATGCTTCCAAACAGTCCTCAGGTAAAGGATGTAATGCTTGGGGAAAATGGTATTGCGGGTTATATGAAAAAAGGAACATGTTTTATAGATATGAGTTCAATTAATCCTGTCGACAGCAGATATATTGGTGATGTATTAAAAGAAAAAGGAATTGATATGCTTGATGCACCTGTGTCAGGAGGAGAACCTAAAGCAATAGATGGAACAGTTGCATTTATGGTTGGTGGAGATGAGAAAACATTTGATAAGTATAAACAGATTCTTACACATATGGGTTCATCAGTTACAAGATGTGGTGAACTTGGAGCTGGAAATACAACAAAACTTGCCAATCAGATAATTGTTGCATGTAATATCCAGGCAGTTTCTGAAAGTTTCATTTTGGCAAAAAAAGCCGGAGTAGACCCTGAGCGTGTATTTGAGGCAATAAAGGGCGGACTAGCAGGGTCTACTGTTATGAATGCCAAAGTTCCAATGATGATAGAGGACAATGTTGAACCAGGATTCAGAGTAGATTTACATATTAAAGATTTGAATAATGCACTTGAGTGTGCTCATAGTGTTGGAGCTCCAGTACCGATGACGGCACAGGTTCAGGAAATAATGCAGTATCTACATAATAATGGAGATGGAAGCAGCGACCACAGTGCAATTATACATTATTATGAAAAACTGGCAGACACAAAATTATAAATGTTGTTGACAGGTTATTATAATGTCAGGAAGGAGAATCTTATGAATAAAGAATTAAGAGCGGTTGCAGACAATATAATTGATGCGGCAATTAAAGCAGTTCTTCCGGATGAAGCAGTTAAGAAAACACTTAAAGACAGGAAATTTGATGGAAAAGTTATTCTTGTAGCAGTAGGAAAAGCCGCATGGCAGATGGCAAAGGCGGCAAGTGACTGTATTGGTGATGTAATAGATAAGGGAATTGTTATAACTAAGTATGGACATGTAAAAGAGCCGATTGAAAGAATAGAATGTTTTGAGGCAGGCCACCCTGTTCCGGATGAGAATTCATTTAAAGCAACACAGGCAGCTATTGAGATGGTAAGCGGACTCAATAAGAATGATACAGTGCTTTTTCTTCTTTCAGGTGGAGGAAGTGCTTTATTTGAGAAGCCGAAGATTACAGGAGAAGAATTGCAGGATATAACTAATCAGTTACTTGCATGCGGCGCAGATATTGTTGAGATTAATACGATAAGAAAACGCTTATCAGAAGTAAAGGGCGGACGGTTTGCAAAATTATGTGAACCGGCGCATGTATTATCAATAGTATTATCAGATATACTTGGTGATCCACTGGATATGATTGCTTCAGGTCCGGCATGTGCAGATACAACAACATGTGAAGAAGCATGGCACATTGTAGAAAAATATAATCTTAATATAAGTGAAGATGTAAAAAAGCTGATGGATATTGAGACACCGAAGAAACTGGATAATGTAACAACTTTTATTAATGGAAGTGTGCGTGAATTATGCAGTGCAGTATCAAGGGAATGTTCAAAGTATGGATATGAACCAATAATGCTTACGGACCAGTTATGCTGTCAGGCAAAAGAAGCCGGAAGTTTTCTTGCATCTATAGCAAAGACACATTGTAAGTCAGGAAAGAAGCTGGCATACATAGCAGGTGGTGAAACGATTGTTAATATTACAGGGCATGGGAAAGGTGGAAGAAATCAGGAAATTGCATTATCGGCAGCGGAAGGTATTAAGGAAATGTCAAATGCAGCAGTATTCAGTATAGGCAGCGATGGAACAGACGGACCTACGGATGCGGCAGGTGGATATAGCGATGGTGATACAGCAGGAGTTTTAAAGAATAAAGGAATAGATATATTTGAAGTACTTAAGAATAATGATGCTTATAATGCTTTGAAACTAACAGAGGGGCTTATTATAACAGGTCCTACGGGAACAAATGTTAATGATGTTTCTGTGCTGCTTATAGGATAATATATTAAAGTAGTACTACTGTGAAAAACAATCACAGTAGTACTATTTTTTTGAAAAAATATGTGATAAAATTTCACCGAAAAGAAATAGGCGTGTCTGGGAGAACTTAATATGAAGAAGAACATAAGTCTTAGATTTATAAGGATAAGAACTACAATTGTTCTGATAGTTTCTTTTTTAATTGTTAATGCATTTATACATGTACAGTTTTACAATCAGAGGAAAGAAGCAAAATTAAAGGCTGAGTACACGGCAGAATAGATATTTCTGTCAGGGAAATGCCTGGAACAATGCCAGAGACAGCTATGTATAAGGTTGTTGTTGCAGATACGGGAATCGGAATGAGCAAGGAATATCTGCCACATATATTTGAAACATTTACAAGAGAAAAGACAAGTACAGAAGGCAAGGTTTAAAGAATATGATGACAAAAGTATCTTCTGATAAAGGGATTACTGGATTCGTTGTAAGAATGATAATGGGAGGAAATAGCTTATGATGTACAATCCACAGCTTGAGACATTTATGTGTGTTGTAGAATCTGGAAGTTTCAGTAAAGCAGCAGAAAAATTATATATATCATCGCCGGCAGTTATAAAGCAGATTAATTCATTGGAAGCAAGCCTTGGCGTACAGTTATTTTCCAGAACACACAGAGGACTTGTTGTAACAGAGGCGGGCAAGTCAATATATAATGATTCTAAATATATAATCGGATATTGCAAGGATTCTGTAAAACGTGCCAAAGATGCCATGCAGGTATCAGAAGATGTAATTCGTGTTGGTGTATCACCACTTACGCCGCCACAGATTTTTGTGGAATTGTGGCCTAAGATTCAGAAATTATATCCAGATATGAAATTCAAACTCATAACATTTGAAAATACTATTGAAAATGCGAGAGAAATACTTGCAAATCTTGGTCAGAATATTGATGTGGTCGCAGGTATTTTTGATGATTCATTACTGGAATTAAGAGGCTGCGCTGGTGTTGAGATTTCTAAAGAGCCGTTTTGTGTTGCAGTTTCTATTCATCACAGGCTGGCAAAGAAAGATGTTATTACTTTAGATGATATGAGGAATGAAACACTCATGCTTATGCATAGAGGGTGGAGTTCTAATGGAGATAAATTAAGAGATGATATTATAGAAAATTATCCTGATATTAATATATCTGATTTTGACCTGTATAATATTGATGTTTTTAACAGATGTGAGAATAATCAGGAATTGCTGTTAGCATTCAAAGGCTGGGAAAGCGTACACCCTCTTATCAGAATTAAGTCAGTTGAATGGGATTATACTATGCCATATGGCTTGCTATATTCCAAAGAGCCGTCAGCGAAAGTAAAGAAGCTTGTTAAAGCAATTGAGAAAGTAAAATAGATATAACCTAAAGGTTAATACTGAGTAACGAATTGAGACTTCTTAAAAGGAGTCTCTTTTTTTATACTTAAATCAGGATAAGAAAGATAATTAATGAAACAGGAGGTGAGATTGTGGATACAGGATTTAGGATTGCAGAAATAATATTTATACTTGCAGGTACATTAATGTTAGCAGCGTGTGGGAATAAATCAGGGTTAATTCTGGTACAGACAGAAAACACAGAAAGTAATGCAGATAATGTTATGACAGATACAAAGATTCAGGAAGAACCTTACACAGAGGATACTAAAGTAACTGATGTTATAAATGATGAGGTATTCGATGGCTATGGAAGGTTAATATTTCCGGTTGATATGCAGATAAGCGATAATCTTACTTTAAAAAATCTTAATACAATTCTTACGTGGTACAGTGAAATAAATACTGATAAAACAGTTGAGATTGTTAATTACATGAAGAAAAAAGCCGGCAGTGGGCAGCAGATATTTTATGACATATATAGTGATAAGGAAAAGAAGGCTGACCCTGATAAACAGAATACAGGACTGTTTTTCTTTAAGGGAAATACAGGAGCTAAAAGTGCAATTGTAAATGCAGGTGGTGGATTTATGTATGTTGCAGGAATGCATGACAGTTTTCCACATGCACTGGAATTATCAAAGAAAGGATACAATGCATTTGCACTTATATATAGACCGGGGGCAAGAACAGCCTGTGAAGATCTGGCAAGAGCAATAGCGTTCTTACATGAACATGCTGATGAACTTGGAATAGATATGTCAGATTATTCTCTATGGGGTGGCTCAGCCGGGGCAAGAATGGCGGCATGGCTTGGAGCATATGGAACATCTGCTTTTGGTGAGAAGCAGTATCCAAAGCCGGCAGCAGTAATTATGCAGTACACAGGACTTTCAGAAGTCACAGGAGATGAGCCTCCAACTTATGCATGCGTAGGAACAAGTGATGGAATTGCATCATACAGAAGTATGGAGAGATACATTTCAAGAATAAAGAATAATGGAACTAATGCAAAGATAGAAGTCTTTGACGGTCTTTCACATGGATTCGGACTTGGACAGAATACAGTTGCAGATGGCTGGCTTGACCGGGCAGTAATGTTCTGGGAAGACAATATGAGAAAGTGAGTATGTATGAGAGAAAGAATAATAGTGGGAATGCTTCTTGCAATATGTCTGATATTTACTTCTTGTAAATCTGATAATTTGGAAACAGATAACAACAGCAGGTATCAGGAAGGAGTTGAAGCTGTGGAAAGTGCAATTATGGATGGGAAATATAGTGACTCAGATGTAGTAGGAACACCAGATGATTTTCCTCAGGAATATAATTTTGGTGATGGTAAGATATCCGGCTGGTCGCGGGATATTATGTTAAAAAAAATGCCGCTGCCTAATGATAATGAAACAGTTATGAATACGCAGCCAGATGTAGAGAATATTCAGGCTTTATATCTGTGGGAAAAGGGTAATGTTCCTGCTGTAACAGAATTTACGGAAAATATGACAGGATATTTTGATAATTATGATTTCAGACCATATGTTACATGTATTCCGGTAAGAGCAGGAGTAAAGCCTAAAGGAGCTGTTGTTCTTATGGCAGGAGGAGCTTATCAGTTCAGAGGTAATTATACAGACTCACTACCTACAGCGGCTGCATTAAGAGAGTACGGATATCAGACATTTATTGTGGATTACAGATTGTCTCCATATAGTCAGGAGGAAGGGGCACTTGATGTAGCGAGAGCAGTGAGATTTATTAGAAAGAATGCAGAAATCTATGGCATAGATGAAGATGATATTGCGGTGATGGGATTTTCAGCAGGTGGAATACAGGCAGGTGAGTTCCTGATGCACTATGATGAAGATGTTACAGGAAATGTATTGGATAATAAATACATTCCGGATGAACTAGATACATATCCTGCACATGCTTCAGCAGCTGGAATGATATATTCATTCTATGGAAGACTTAGTGTTGGAAATATGGATAAATCAGGGCTTTCAACAGGCAATCTTCCTCCAACATTTTATGTGTATGGAACGAGAGATCCATTTTATTCACAGTTTGAGAGTCAATATGAGGTATTAAGTGATATGGGAATCAGTACGCAGAGAATAGTATTGGAAGATTGGCCGCATGGTTTTGGTGCAGATGGAGGCTGGGTAAAAACCTATGCAGAATGGTTAGAAAATATATTTAAAGGAAAATAAAATGAATAAGAAATTAGTAATCAGAATAGTAACAGATGTTCTTATGACAATAAGCCTATTGCTACTTATGCCATATAGCCTTCTGAGTGAAACAGCACATGAATGGATAGGAATGGCAATGTTAATTCTTTTCATATTTCATCATGTTTTAAACAGAAGATGGATAAAGTCTGTAGCAAAAGGTAAGTATAAGCCTTTAAGGATTATTCAGACATTACTTGTTGTTGTGATGTTACTGCTTATGCTTGGCTCAATGGTAAGCGGAATATTGCTTTCAACACACATATTTAAAGATATAAATATTGCCGGAACATCAATGGCAGCCAGACAGGTGCATATGTTTTGTGCATATTGGGGCTTTGCTGTTATGTCAGTCCATATAGGAATGCAATGGAACATGGCTGTTACTATGGCAGGGAAATTATTTAAAGAGCCTTCAGTATTAAGAAAATGGGGTGCGAGATTGATAGCACTAGTTGTGGCAGGTTATGGAATATTTGCATTTCATAAAAGACAGATTGGGGAGTATCTCTTAATGAAAATGCATTTTGTTTTCTATGATTACACAGAAAATGTAATGTTTTTTATGCTTGATTATCTTGCAGTAATGATACTTATAGCGGTTGCGGGGTATTACATAAGTATGTTGCTTAAGAAGATAAAATAATAATTTTGAAAAGGAGAACATGATTATGAGAATTTTATTTATTAACGGAAGTCCTAACAAGACAGGAAACACAGCACAATTAGCAGAGAAATTACTTGGTGACAGAAAGTATGAAACACTCAATCTTACAGATTACAGGATTGGAAGTTATGGTCAGAATTTTTCAGATGATGAACTTGATATAGTTATCTCTAAGATGAAAGAAGCTGACGTTATTGTTATAGGTTCACCATTATACTGGCACAATATATGCGGCTCAGTAAGAAATGTACTTGACCGTTTTTATGGACTTGTAAGTGAAAAAGACCTTAAAGGAAGAGATATGTATTTTCTGTTTCAGGGAGCTGCACCTGAAAAATGGATGCTGGAAGCAGGCGAATACACAATGAAGAGATTCGCTGGGCTTTACGGAATGAATTACAGAGGCATGGCTACTGATAAGACAGAGGCTGTAAAGTTAGGAAAGAATATAAAGTAAGCTGCATAAGGAGACAGAGCATGAATAAGAAAATATTTATAATATTAGTCCTTACAATGATTATGCTTTGTGTTTCTGCATGTGGGAAAACAGATAATAAGGAGCAGAGCAGCGTGAATAATACAAGCAATATTTCCAATACACAATCAGCTAATTTGAGTGGGACTGTTCCTGATGAACTCGAATACATACCCGATGGATATGAAAATCCGGCAACACAGCAGGGAACACTTAATAAACTTACATATGATACATGGGAGTCATTCAGTTATGAGCAAAAATCTAATAAAATAACTAAGGAAGCATGGGTATATCTGCCGTATGGATATACAGATGAAGAAGAATATAATGTATTTTATCTGAGTCATGGTGGCTGGAGCAATGAAACGACTCTTATGGGTACAGATGATAATCCAAAATTATTTAAAAATGTTATTGATAATGCAATACAGGATGGGAATATAAAGCCTCTTATTATTGTACTGCCTACATATAATAACACAAGTGAGAACGACAGTAGTGATTACAGCCTTGCAATCCAGCTTACCAACCAGTTTCATAATGAATTAGTCAATGACCTTATTCCAGCGGTGGAGAGTAAGTATAGTACATATGCAAAGGACACTACACCACAGGGTCTTAAGGAATCAAGAGACCACAGGGGTTTTGGCGGATTTTCAATGGGGTCTGTAAATACATGGAACACATTCCGCTATTGTCTGGATTATTTCCGATATTTTATGCCTATGAGTGGAAGTTATACAACCGATGGTGAATATATGGCAGATTTAGTAAGACAGCAGGGTTACAGTTCACAGGATTTCTTCATCTTTGCAGCATCAGGAACTGATGATTTTGCATATAGCGCATTTAAGGCACAGATTATGGCTATGGCAAATAATTCAGGAGGAATGTTTAAGCTTGCAAAGAATGAATCAGAAGGAAATATGTCTTTCTTAGAAAGAGAAGGCTATAAACATGATGCAAAAGCAACTGATGAATATACATACAATGGCCTCAGATTTTTCTGGAACGGCCAGACTGATACACAATCAGCAGATAACCAGAGTTCATCATCAAAGGCGTATAATGTAGAACAGGGAACAAGCAAATACAGGGATTTCGTTCTTGACAATGTCCTCCATTCAGAAACAGAAGGTGATATTCATTATAATGTGTATATTCCTGAAGATTATGACGGAACAGAAAGTTATGCATTATTTATGACGCTGCCGGGATATCAGGGATTATATTTTCAGGGAGTTGGACAAAATGTGATGACGGAGGAATTCGGATTCATGGCAAGAGACTATATTCCTAAAATGATAATAGTTGCACCACAGTTAAATGACTGGCAGGACACATCTGCAAGGCAGACAATTGCACTTACTGAATATTTTCTTGATACATACAATATTGACAGGTCAAGAGTATATGCAGAAGGGTATTCTGGCGGCGGGGAGACTATGTCGCGTGTTATGGGCATGAGACCAGACCTGTACACAGCATATCTGCAGTGTAGCTCACAGTGGGACGGCAATTACACAGAAGTTGTAAAAGCGAGAGTGCCAGTGTATTTTGCAATTGGAGAAAAAGATGAATACTATGGTTCTGAACCATCAAGAAATGCTTATAATGCAATACATAAGCTGTATGAGCAGGAAGGTCTCAGTAATAGTGAGATAGACAGGCTTCTTGTACTTGATATTAAACCAACATCATATTTTTCAAGCGAAGGAATAAGCAATCAGCATGGATATGGCGGATACTTATTTGTGCGTGATAAGAACATTATGGGCTGGCTTTTTGGACAGATAAAGAAGTGATAACCAATAGGTTAATACTGGGAAACCAACAGAGACTTCTTATATTGGGAATCAGCATTTATAATAAAAATGTAAAGAAAATTATAATATGCTATTGACCTGAAGTCAGGTATAGGTATTATAAATGTCTTGAAAATAATTAACAGGAGGATTCTGATATGGAATATGTAACTTTGAACAATGGTGTTAAGATGCCAATATTAGGCTACGGAGTTTATCAGGTAACTAAGGATGAGTGTGAGAGATGTGTTCTCGATGCCCTTAAGACAGGTTACAGGGCAATAGATACAGCACAGAGTTATTTCAATGAGGAAGAGGTTGGTAATGCAATTGCCAAGTCTGGAATTCCAAGAGAAGAGATTTTTCTTACAACTAAGGTATGGATTGAGCATTATGGATATGAGGAAGCTAAGAAATCTGTTCTTGAGTCTATGAAGAAGTTAAAGACAGATTATCTTGATTTAGTTCTTCTTCACCAGCCATTTTCCGATGCATATGGTGCATATCATGCATTAGAGGATTTATATGATGAAGGTAAAATAAGAGCAATAGGAATATCTAATTTCTATGTTGACAGAATGGTGGATTTTGCTTCATTTAACAGAATTAAACCAATGGTTAATCAGGTTGAAACACATATCTTTAACCAGCAGAAGGAAATGAAAGAATGGGCTGACAAATATGGAATCCAGCTTGAGGCATGGGCTCCATTCGGCGAAGGAAGAGGAGGCACATTTGACAATCCTGTTATTGCAGAGATTGCAGCAAAGTACGGAAAGACACCAGCACAGGTTATGCTTCGCTGGCATATCCAGAGAGGAGTTGTTGTAATTCCTAAGTCAACTCATATAGAGAGAATGGAAGAGAACTTCAATGTATTTGATTTCACTCTTTCAGATGAAGATATGAATAAAATATCAGAACTTGATAAGAAAGAAAGTGAATTCTTCTCACATCAGGACCCTAAGATGGTTGAATGGTTTGTAAATATAGTTGAAGAAAGAAAAAATAATCAGGACAGTTCCAAGGAAAAGAAGAACTGGTAATACAAGGAAAGGTGGAAATAATTATGAAGATTAAAAGAATTGTAAGCGTGGCAGCTACATTTGTTATGGCGTTAGGATTGTTTACAGGCTGTGGAGCAGCTTCGACAGATACAACAACTACTACAGCTAATAATAATACAACAGCAGTACAGGATACTGTTAAATCAACTGCAGCTTCTGATAGTACAACAGCACAGACAACACCTTCTTCAGGCAAGAAGACATTGATTGTATATTATTCAGCGTCAGGAAGTACCAAGGCAGTTGCACAGAACATTGCTGAAAGTGCAGATGCAGATATTTTCGAGATAACACCGGTTAATCCTTACACAAGTGATGACCTTAACTGGACTAATAATAACAGTCGTGTTTCTAAGGAACATAATGATGAGAGTCTTAGGAATGTAGAACTTACAAAGGTTACACCTGACAACTGGGATTCATATGACACTGTATTAATAGGCTATCCAATATGGTGGGGAATTGCAGCATGGCCTGTAGACACATTTGTAAAAGGTAATGATTTCACAGGCAAGACAGTCATTCCATTCTGTACATCAACTTCATCAGGACTTGGTGACAGTGGAACAAGATTACAGAAGCTGGCAGGAACAGGTAACTGGCAAGCTGGACAGAGATTCAGTTCAGGAGCCTCTGCATCAGAAGTTTCTAAGTGGGTTAAGTCTTTAAAGCTTGGAAACTAAAAGCTGACAGGAAGCTATATATTATGAAAGTATTATTGGTAAACGGCAGCCCTCATAAAGAGGGCTGTACTTATACGGCACTATGCGAAGTATCTAAGGCACTCAATGATAACGGAGTTGATACAGATATCTTCTGGATAGGAAATAAAGCAATATCAGGCTGTATTGCCTGTAAGAAATGCAAGGATAATAACAAATGTATATTTAACGATTCAGTTAATGAGTTCCTTGATATTGCAGGTGATTATGATGGATTTGTATTTGGCTCACCGGTTCATTGGGGTGGAGCGTCAGGTGCTATGACAGCATTTATGGACAGGGTATTTTATACAGACCTTAATGCAGGTGGCGACAGATTCAGATTAAAGCCGGCGGCAGCAGTTATATCAGCAAGAAGAGCAGGAACTACAGCAACATGGGATCAGCTTAATAAATATTTCGGACTTATGCAGATGCCGATTGTTACTTCAAGATACTGGAATATGGTTCATGGGACTAATCCTGATGAAGTAAGACAGGATCTGGAAGGAATGCAGGTTATGCAGGTTCTTGGTGAGAATATGGCTTTCTTTATTAATTGTAAGAATGTAGCAGTGAAGATGGGAATTGAAATGCCAGAACCAAAGAACTTTGTGTTTACGAATTTTATACATTAAAATGAGTGTAAAGCCAGTATTTTGCTGGCTTTATATTTTTTTAATAAATTCATTAGCACTCACCTCTTGACAGTGCTAACAATGAGATGTATAACATCAATTGTAAGAGGAAAACAATAGATAAACAGTGAAGTTAAGCATTCATTGTAATAGAAGGAGGTAATCGTATGAACATTAATAAGTTTACACAGAAGTCTATTGAGGCTGTTAACCAGTGCGAGAAGATTGCCTACGATTATGGTAATCAGGAGATTGATCAGGAACATTTTCTGTACAGTCTCTTAACTATAGAAGATAGTCTTATCGCGAGCCTGATAGAGAAGATGGGAATTGATAAGGATACATTTATTAAAAATATTGAGACTTTACTTAGCCAGAAGAATAAGGTTTCAGGAAATGTACAGCTTTATGTAAGCAATGATCTTAATAAGGTTTTAGTAAATGCAGAAGATGAAGCAAAGAGAATGGGTGATGCATATGTTTCTGTTGAACATCTTATGCTTGCGATGATTGCAGCACCTAACAAGGGCATAAAGCAGCTTTTTAAGACATATGGAATTAACAGGGAATCATTCCTGTCAGCCCTTGCTACAGTAAGAGGCAACCAGAGTGTTACTTCGGATAATCCGGAGGCAACTTATGATACTCTCAGCAAATATGCTACAGACCTTGTAGAGAGAGCTAAGGACGGAAAGCTTGACCCGGTTATCGGCAGAGATAATGAAATCAGAAATGTAATAAGAATCCTTTCCCGTAAGACTAAGAACAATCCGGTTCTTATTGGTGAGCCTGGTGTTGGTAAAACAGCAGTTGTTGAAGGACTTGCACAGAGAATTGTAAGAGGTGATGTTCCAGAAGGCTTAAAGGATAAGAAGCTTTTTGCACTGGATATGGGCGCGCTTGTTGCAGGTGCAAAGTATCGTGGTGAATTCGAGGAAAGACTTAAGGCTGTACTTGACGAGGTTAAGAAATCTGAAGGACAGATAATCCTGTTTATTGATGAGATTCACACTATTGTCGGTGCAGGTAAGACAGAAGGTGCTATGGACGCAGGCAATATGTTAAAGCCTATGCTTGCCCGTGGTGAACTTCATTGTATAGGTGCTACAACTCTTGATGAGCACAGAGAGTATATTGAGAAAGACCCGGCACTTGAAAGACGATTCCAGCCGGTTATGGTTGATGAGCCTACAGTTGAGGATACTATCTCAATCCTTAGAGGTCTTAAGGACAGATATGAAGTGTTCCATGGAGTTAAGATTACAGATGGCGCACTTGTAAGTGCAGCTACTTTGTCAGACAGATACATTTCAGACAGATTCCTGCCAGATAAGGCTATTGACCTTGTAGATGAGGCATGTGCAATGATTAAGACTGAACTTGATTCAATGCCTGCAGAACTTGATGAGAAGAGAAGAAAGATTATGCAGCTTGAGATTGAGGAGGCTGCCCTTAAGAAAGAGACAGATAATCTTAGTAAGGAAAGACTTGATGCATTACAGAAGGAATTATCTGAATTAAGGTCTGATTTCAATATCCAGAAAGCTAAATGGGACAGCGAGAAATCTTCTGTTGACCAGGTAAGCAAGTTAAAGGAAGAGATTGACCGGATTAATACCCAGATAGCACAGGCTAAGAGAGAATATGATCTTAATAAGGCAGCAGAACTTCAGTATGGTAAACTTCCACAGGCACAGAAGGCTTTGGAAGAAGCTGAAAAGAAGTCAAGTAACAGAGATATGAGCCTTGTTCATGAAAGTGTTACAGAGGAAGAGATTGCTAAGATTATATCAAGATGGACTGGTATTCCGGTTAGCAAGTTAAGTGAGTCTGAAAGACAGAAAACTCTTAATCTTGATGAACAGCTCCACAAGAGAGTTATCGGTCAGGATGAAGGTGTTACTAAGGTAACAGAGGCAATCATAAGGTCTAAGGCTGGTATTAAAGACCCGACTAAGCCAATCGGTTCATTCCTGTTCTTAGGACCTACAGGTGTAGGTAAGACAGAGCTTGCAAAGGCACTGGCTGAGAGTCTGTTTGATGATGAATCTAATATAGTAAGACTTGATATGTCCGAGTATATGGAGAAGTATTCAGTATCCAGACTTATCGGAGCGCCTCCAGGATATGTAGGTTATGATGAAGGTGGACAGCTTACAGAAGCTGTAAGAAGAAAACCATATTCAGTTGTTCTTTTTGATGAAGTTGAGAAGGCACATCCAGATGTATTTAATGTCCTCTTACAGGTACTTGATGATGGCCGTATCACTGATTCACAGGGAAGAACTGTGGATTTTAAGAACACTATAATCATAATGACAAGTAACATTGGTTCTTCATATCTGCTTGAAGGCATAAATCCTGATGGCTCAATTAAGCCAGAGGCAGAGGAAGCTGTTATGGGTGATTTAAAGAATCATTTCAGACCTGAATTCCTTAACCGTCTTGATGAGATAATTATGTTCAAGCCTCTTACTAAGGATAATATCAGCAATATTATCAATCTTCTTGTTGCAGATGTTAACAAGAGACTTGCAGATAAAGAGCTTGAGATTGTTCTTACAGATGCAGCCAAGGATTTCATAGTTGAAAACGGATTTGACCCAATGTATGGTGCAAGACCGCTTAAGAGATATGTCCAGAAGACAGTTGAGACACTGGCAGCCAAGTTAATACTTGCAGGCAATATCAATACAGGGGATAATATTGTTATTGACCTTGTAGATGGAAAGCTGACAGCCAGAGCCGCTGCGAGGGCTGTTGAGGGATAAGGCCTGATATTGTAAGGACTTTATGATTCTTTTGGGGGCATTGGAATTTTTGACTTTTGCTAAATGAATATAAATACAGATGATACTTTTGAAATAAAAGCCTACCAGATTATGGTATATATGCGAATTAGTAGGTTTTTGAAATTGAAAGTTGTCATTGATGAAATTAAAAAGCCTACTAAACTATTGTGTAATGCAAGTTTAGTAGGCTTTTTGAAAGCAAACCAACAATTTATTCTTTGAATTTCTGACAGCATACTTTATAGGCAAACCGCAATTACGGTATTGACAAAAATTATATTAATTGTATATTAAAAATGATTTATGGTTAAAGATTCATGACAGACTGCTTGTATGTGAATGAAAGAGAAAGATATAACACAAAAGGTACTGGAAGATAATAATGATATATTTGCGGATATTGTTAATGTGTTGTTATTTGATGGAAAGTCGGAGGTTGAAGAGAATGAACTTGTTAATACGACAGTTCATTCACAGTATAAGGCTGAAGATGGAAAAGTTCATGAACAGGAACGCGATATTGCTAAGTATTGGAAAAGAGGATGTACAGACATAGTCCTGTATGGCATAGAGAATCAGACAAAGGTTGAGAAAAGAATGCCGGCAAGAATATCAGGATATGAAGGTGCTTCATACAGAGGTCAATGTGATAAGAAAACAATAGTGCCGGTAATAACGATGGTTCTGTATTATGGTACAGACAGAAAATGGACAGCACCAAAGAATCTTAAGTCTCTGATTAAAGTTTCGGATAATCTGGATAAGTATGTTAATGACACTAAAGCTAATGTATTTGAGATAGCGTGGCTGACAGATGAACAGATAGCAAAGTTTACAAGTGATTATAAGATAGTTGCTAATTTCTTTGTGAACAAGAGAAAGAACAAAGATTACATACCAGATGATAAGACAACAATTAAGCATGTGGATGAGATACTAAAGTTTTTATCGGTTATGACAGGGGATAGCAGATATGAAGAGATATTGTCAGATAAGGAAGGAGTGAGCAATATGTGTGATGTAGCGCAGAGGCTTGAAGACAGGGGAATTGAGAAAGGACTTCAGAAAGGAAGAGAAGAAGGCAACCAGATGATATATTCACTGGTCGAAGATGAGAGCATAAGTATGGAAAAGGGTGCACAAAAGCTAGGGGTAAGTGTAGAAAAGCTGCGAGCTAATATGATTAATGCGGGATATAAGTGTCCGGATATGGAGTGATAGCTGATAAGGAAGGCAGAATAACAGTATAATATATAAAGATAAAGCAATGCCGGTAAGAGAGGATACTGGTGTTGCTTTTCTTTTTGTGGAAGTCTGTTTCTGTTCAGGGTTTTATTTCTACGTGTTCCTATAAGAATAAAAAATAATCAAGCTATATAGGCGAAATACAGGCAGAATTACATGGAATTGCAGGAATATACCTATAAGGTAGGCACGAGGAAGCTTATCTATAGGTAGATTGGGAGAAAAAGTGAAGGCTGAATAATGGTTCTGCCTGGATATGTCCTATAAGTCAAGCAATAATGCGACTACCTATAGGTATCAGGAACAATGAATCAATAAAGCATTTAATTATTTCTTGAAAATAGCTAGAAAAATAGATATATTATAGTAAAGTATTAATCTAAAAGGGGAGAAAAATAAAATGCTTACAAAATTAAAAAAGTGTAAAACATTTAAAGAAATATATGAGGTGCTGGGGAGAATTTTTTTGAAAAGATAGCAATGTACATAGTGATGGGATGGTGCTTATTGCCGATACTATCAATCTTCTTTCATATAAGATGGATGGGGATGGCTAAGCAGACATTTATGTATAGATTGAATATATTGTCAAGCTATCAGACGGCAGTTTTGCTTATGGGTGTGTTGACATTGGAATTTCTGATAGCATACTTTATAGGCATGATACTGACACGGAGCAATGATTGGAAAAATGAGCTGTTTGAGTTTATTAAAAGAGAACCATGGAATGTATTTTTTTTGATGCTGTTTGTATGGATTATCATATGTACAATGCATTCGGCTGATAAATATACTTCAATATTTGGGACAGAGTACAGATATGAAGGTCTTGTGACATATTGCTGCTATGCGGCGGTTTATATGTGTGTGCATATAGTTAAAGAAGCAAAATATAGAAAATGCATATTCAATACATATGCGGTAACAGCAGTTATACTTGGAATATGCCTGCTGCTTCAAGATAATCATCTGTTATATATGCACAAAATATTTGTTTATGATAGAGCAACTGTATTCAGCCAGTTTAATCATTTTGGGTATTATCTTAACATGTCAATTCTGGTAATGACAGGGTTATTCTTAACGTCAGATATTAAGAAAAATGAAATTATGTATGCAGCAGGAAT
>ENA-OPSM01000265-OPSM01000265.1-human-gut-metagenome-genome-assembly--contig:-NODE-265-length-21473-cov-4.430152_pt1 | contig 21473 bp, 20 predicted proteins | sample MGYA00241457_ERZ501906 | MGnify/ENA primary metagenome ERZ501906 (study PRJEB25962, sample SAMEA2042451) | human gut metagenome | biome: human gut; feature: human-associated habitat; material: faeces...
TTCATGAAGACTTATCCCAAGGTTGAAGACTTGGCTGCTGCCAGCGAGGATGATGTCTTGAAACTCTGGCAGGGATTGGGGTATTACTCGCGAGCCCGCAACCTTCATACTGCTGCCAGACAGATAGTGGAGCTCGGTCATTTCCCAGATACGCTTGAAGGTATCAAAGCCCTGAAAGGGGTGGGCGATTATACTGCTGCAGCCATCGGTTCTTTTGCCTTTGATATTCCGGCGGCAGTAGTAGATGGCAATGTGTACCGGGTTCTTTCACGCTACTTCGGAATAGATACTCCTATCAACTCAACGCAGGGGAAAAAGGAGTTTGCCGCGTTGGCGCAATCACTTTTGCCTGCTTCTGATGCTGCATCTTATAATCAGGGTATGATGGATTTCGGAGCTATCCAGTGCACTCCCCAATCTCCAAAATGTCTTGTCTGTCCGCTTGCCGAAACCTGTGAGGCTTTGAGAACAGGAAGGGTAGAGGAGTTGCCGGTGAAGAACAAGACACTGAAGGTGAAAACGCGCCATCTCTCCTATATATATATAAGGTGTAAAGGCGATGTGGCTATCCACCGTCGCGGTGAGGGTGATATCTGGCAAGGATTGTGGGAACCGTATAACGCATCAGATGCTTTGCAACTGCCTGTCTTTGTCCATAATCCTCTTCTCCTGGCTAAGGATGTGAAGCATGTACTTACCCATCGCATCCTCCTTGCCGACTTCTATCTGCAGGAAACAGAAACCCGCCCCCTGCTCCCTGATGATTATATCTGGGTGAAAGAGGACGAGATAGAACAGTATGGTGTTCCTAGATTGATAGAAATCATGTTGGAAATGGTTCAAACTAAATCATAAAGAAAAAGCCCATCTTGTATCAGGCGATGCAAGATGGGCTTAATGATTTCTGTTATTTCATGATTTTCTTAGCATTCTTACCTTGTTTGATGATTAAGATTCCCTTATAGCCGTTGCTGAGGCTGGTCTTCTTTCCATCAATGGTGTATACCTGATATGGCTGGCTGAAGTCGATATCGGTAGAAGTTGATACCTGTGTCTGGTTGATGCCTGTTCCCACAGGTTTGGTTCCCTTTACCGACATCTTCTTGATTTCCCAGGTACAGCAGATGGTTTCATCGCTGGTGTAGCGGAAACGGAGTTGTAACTTGCTTCCACAATACTGTGACAAATCGAGATTATAATCGTTAAACTCCCACGAATCTTTTTGTGGTAATACGAAATCATCGAGCAATGATGTCTCAGTTTCGCCGGTTTCCGGGTTGGTAACCAATGCTTCTATTGACAGATATTCGTGTCCCTTACCTTTGACGAAGTTGACAGCCTGGTTGATAGTCAGTGTTGCATTGTTATATTCCGTAAGGTCTATCTCCGGTGTTGAGAGGAGGGCATCTGCAGCATGGTTCTTCTTGGTGCTTGCTGTATAGGCTGAAGCCTTCCAACCATATTGTGAAGTCTGCATCCATATATTCTTGTAGCCACTTTCGTTTCTGTTGATAGTTTCCGTGCAGCCACCTTTACTCTTGGTAAAGTCTTCGTTCATCAGTGTTTCTACCGAAGGCTTTTCTGGATTAGGGGTTGGGTCGATGGTTCCGCCACCACCTTCTCCACCAGTTCCGCCCTTGTACTCTGATGCCTTCAGGGTCTTGGCAGGATCGAAAGCATAGTCGATGCTGTCGCCCCATACATATTCCATCAGGTTAGGGAAGTCGATGTATGGGTTGCGGTTGCCTTGAATCTTGAATACCTCTTCATTGCGCTGGATTTCCAATTTATCAGGCATGTCGCCTTTAGCCCACAGTATATATAAGGTGTAAGCCCACTTCTGAAGTGTTGGATAGTTGCCCTTCTGTAGAATCTGCAGGGCTTGGGTTCCAGTCCAGTTGAAGTTCTGGTAGGTGGTAGCCATATACATGTAGCCACGGGCAAAGTCGCCCTTCCACATATCAGCAGGCTCCCAATACATTTTTCCGTCGCTGCCTCTGCCCACTTTGGTCCAACCATTGCCTTTATCGCCACTTTCCACCTTTCCCATAGGGAAGTTGCTTTTGGTAGAATTGATTCTAGCTTTGCATGGCATCAGGTTGTAGAGATCTTTATATGCCTGGTTGCTTGCTCCTCCCCACCAGCTTTTAGGGAAAGAGTGTTCTATGTTCATGGCTGCTCCAGGTGTACCTTGAGAGGTTGCTTTCTCCCATTCGTTCTGGGCAGAGTATCGGTCGATATAGTATCCGTTTTCATCCCGGTCTGTATCCCAGAATCCCCACCATGTTCTTCCTTTACCGCTTCCATAGCCATACACTTTTGCTGTTTTGATGATATCGTGTATTGCGTTTTTCAGTTCGGCTCCCTTTTTGCCTTTCAGAGAGTCGTAGTAACCATCAGGTATTTGTGCCAGAGATGGTATAGCTGGTAGGGCTGCTGCAATCATGGCAAGTGCCCATTGTAGTAATTTTCTTCTCATAATTATAATGTTTTGATTAGCGCTGCAAAATTAAGACTTAAAAACCACAAAACCAAGTATTTACAGAAGAAAAAGTGTTCGAAACGGTTAAAAAGATGTTTTAAAAAGGTATTTCCATCAAATAAATTTGCATCGTATTGAATAATTGCTCAATTTTGCACCAGAAAGTAATTAAAACCCTAAATATAAACAATTTAAAAGTTAAAGCTACAAGGGCGTAGTAATCAAGAACGGAAAGAAATATGTAAACAAGTAAATCAACCTTTTAAAACAATTATCATTATGAACAAGAAAAATTATATCAAACCAAATATGGATGTTAGGAACATCTCTAATGAGTTAATCCTCGCTGCTAGTCCATCTGAAAATTTGAATAACAGTGATGTGATAGAAAATGATTATGAATTCCAGTCAAATAAAAGGCCAGGATTCAGTGTCTGGGATAATTAAACAATAATCATGACTCTAGCTTTTTAGGGTGGCTATTCAATCATGAATAAAATAAAAGCCAGCAGGAATTTCCCCTGCTGGCTTTCTTTTAGTATATATCTCGCTATGCGTTTCTTTCGCTAGTCGCTCCGGCGAATTTGGCAAATCCGTCTCAAGCAAGAATTAGTAATTCTGTGCTTCAATCTGGAAGTAGCTCTGTGGGTGGTTGCAGACTGGGCAAACCTCAGGAGCCTTCTTGCCTACTACGATATGTCCGCAGTTAGAGCACTGCCAGATGCAGTCGCCGTCACGAGAGAAGACGAGCTTGTCCTGTACGTTCTTCAAGAGCTTGCGATAACGCTCCTCGTGGTGCTTCTCGATTTCAGCAACCATCTCAAACTTAGCTGCAATCTCCTCGAAGCCCTCTTCACGAGCTTCTTTCGCCATACGAGGATACATATCTGTCCATTCATCGTGCTCACCATTGGCAGCAGCCTCCAGGTTCTTCTCTGTATCCTGGATAGCACCGCCCTCCAGATACTTGAACCACAACTTAGCGTGCTCCTTCTCGTTAGCAGCTGTCTCCTCAAAGATGTTGGCTATCTGTACAAAACCGTCCTTCTTTGCCTTGCTTGCAAAATAGGTATATTTGTTACGAGCCTGTGACTCACCAGCGAAAGCCTCCTGGAGGTTCTTCTCTGTCTTTGTTCCTTTTAATTCCTTCATAATGTATTCTGTATTAAGTTATTAATATGTTCTTTATTAAATTCTTATGCAAAGATATTGAAAATATTTCAAATATACAAATAAATTAAGAACTATTTAACTTTTTGGCGCTTATTTAAATAAAATAAAGCAAAACCGAGCATGGCAACACCGAAGATCCACGAGATAATGGCACTCGTTACCATACCCAGCGTATGAGTGAATCCCGCTACAACGAAGGTGAGGAAACTCACAAAGGCTACAGTCAGGGCGTATGGCAACTGTGATGATACATGATGCACATGCTTGCATTCCGCTCCCGCACTCGCCATGATGGTAGTATCGCTGATAGGAGAGATATGGTCGCCACATACCGCTCCAGCCATACATGCCGAGATAGAGATGATGCGCAAAGGATCAGCACCAGGGAATACAGCGATGCAGATAGGAATCAGAATACCGAAGGTTCCCCAGGAGGTGCCCGTTGCAAATGCCAGGAAGCCTGCTACCAGGAAGATGATGCCCGGAAGAAGCATCTGAAGTTCCGATGCACTGCTCGCTACAACGGATGATACATATTCTGCCGCACCCAGCGAGTCGGTCATACTCTTCAGCGTCCATGCCAAAGTAAGAATCAGAATGGCTGGCACCATCGCCTCAAAACCCTTGATGAGACTACTCATCGCCTCATCGAAAGGCAAGGTCTTGCGAATGGTAAACATCATGATGGTAAGAATCAGGGCTGCCAATGAACCGATTACCAGACCCACAGAGGCATTGCTCGCAGCAAAGGCATCTACAAAGTTGAGATAGTTGGCATTATCGGCATCGAAGAATCCGCCCGAATATACCATGCCCGCCATGCAGAAGATAATCAGCATGATGATTGGAATCACCAGGTCGCTCACGGTTCCCTTGTTCTTGGAATCCTCTTCCTGTTTGGCTCCCACACCGTGCTCAACAATCTGCAGTTTGGTATCGCTCACTTCATCGAGTTTTCCGCCATTGGTTCGCTCGTACCATTCCTTCAGTCTTGCATCATACTTGCTCATCGCCTTGAAGTCGAAGCCCAGTATCACGATGCCAAACATAAAGAGGATGGTAAAGAAAGCGTAGAAATTAAAAGGTATCGCCTTGCAGAAAAGCGCCAGTCCGTTCTCTCCGCCCGATACGAAGCCCGATACCGCAGCTGCCCAACTCGAGATAGGGGAGATGATGCAGACCGGAGCGGCTGTAGAATCGATGAGATAAGCCAGTTTCTCCTTGGTGACACCATTGCGCACAGCGATAGGACGCATTACCGAACCCACCGTAAGGCAGTTGAAGTAATCGTCGATGAATATCAGAATGCCGAGCAGGATGGTAGCAATCTGTACGCCAACCTTCGAGTGTACGTGCTTGGAAGCCCAACGGCCGAAAGCTGCCGAACCACCCGCCTTGTTCATCAATGAAACGATGCTGCCTAATACCACCAGGAATACCAGAATGCCTACATTCCAGGGATCGGAGAGGCAATGTATCAAACCGTATGCCTTGGCATCATCGCCTTCGCCTACGGTATGATTGGTAAGGTGAACCAGGAATCCGTCGAATCCGGTTCCCATAGAAATACAATATTGTACGGCACCAAGAATGATGCCGATAAAGAGAGAAGAGTAGACCTCTTTCGTCTTCAGCGCCAGAGCGATGGCGACGATAGGAGGCAGTAACGACCATGCGGTCCCAATCATGTTGTAATCCATTTTATTGTTTTTTGGCAAAGGTAGTTTTTTTCGGTAATATATGCAAGCTTTTGGGCAGAAAAAATGGTGCTTATGGGTTGATATGGGCTGTTTTAGCATATTTTATCATTATAAAGTGTCGTTTTTCTATATTTTTATTGTATCTTTGAAAACTCAAATTGCAACTCAATCTGAGATAGAAAGGTAACTCAATTTTAACAACTTAATAATGGAGGACTAATTATGAACATCAATTCTGGTATTAAGCAAGCCGTGATTTTAACCATCGGCATCATCATGCTTGGATTTTGTATCAAGTCGGGACTTGAAAGTGTGATTAGTAAAGACCGAAAGGTTGTAGTGAAAGGCCTTGCCGAAAAGGAGGTGGAGGCTGATAAGGTGACGTGGCCTATCGTTTCCAAGGAAATAGGCAATGACCTGCCTGAACTCTATCAAAAAATCAATGCCACCACGAGAACCATCAGAAACTTCCTGGTGGAGAATGGCGTTAAGGCTAATGAAATCAATGTGAATGCGCCTGTGGTCATCGACCTCAATGCTGAACGATATGGCGAAAACCGCCAGGGGTATCGTTATAACATTACTTCCATCATCACGGTTACATCGAAGAATGTGAAACTGGTCCGCAGTATCATTGCCCGTCAGGGTGATCTGCTTCAGAAAGGTGTTGCCATTGTGGATGGTGGTTACGAGAATCCGGTGAAGTATGAGTATGTTGCCTTCCGGCAGATGAAACCTAAAATGATGCAGGAAGCGATAGAGAATGCTGAGCAGACTGCTACCCAGTTTGCTGAGAACAGCAAGAGTAAGATTGATAAAATCATGAATGCCGACCAAGGTCAGTTCTCTATCGAAGACCGCGATTCCAACACTCCATATATTAAAAAGGTAAGGGTTGTTACTACCGTTACTTATTCTTTGAAGGATTAGGAGTAGTGATTAGTGAGTAATGATTATTTATTAGTGATTAATTGTAATAAGAGGGTGTGTTATAGACTAATGGCACACTCTATCAAATTAAAGCAACGAAAAAACTATGAAGAAAATTATATTAGCAGTTGTTTTATTTCTACCATTTCTTGTTTCTTGTTCTCAGAACAGGAAAGCACCTGCTGTTTCTTCTCAAACGGCTGAAGAGAAGTCTGAGAAAACAGAAACTGCCAAGGTGCAATATCTTACCACATCTGATTTCAGAAAAAAGATTATGGATTACGAGGCTCATCCGGATGAATGGGTATTCGCCGGTTCCCGTCCTGCCGTCATCGATTTCTACACTACCTGGTGTGGTCCTTGCAAGATGATGGCTCCTGTAGTAGAATCTCTCGCCGAGAAATATGCCGGCAAGATAGATTTCTATAAGGTGGATATCGATCAGGAGTCCGAACTTGCTTCTGTTTTCGGTATCAGCAGCATCCCTACCTTCCTCTTCATCCCCGTGAAAGGCAAACCATCTGTGCAGATGGGTGCTATGCAAAAGGAGGATTTCGAAGAACTGATTGGTAAAATTAAAGTAAAATGACAATTTGGTAGCATCTCAAATTTCCATGCCTCTCCTTACCTATATGTAGGTATTTTCGGGCGAATACCTACTTTTGATGATGCCCGAAATTTGGAGATTTGTCAGATAATACCTAAATTTGCACTCAGAAATAAGAAATGTTTTATGTAATTAAAGATATTATAGAATTATGATTATTGAAAATGTTCATGCAAGAGAAATTTTGGATTCTCGTGGCAATCCTACAGTAGAGGTTGAAGTTTCATTGAAGTCAGGTGTCGTAGGTCGTGCATCGGTTCCTTCTGGTGCATCAACTGGCGAGAACGAGGCTTTGGAACTTCGTGATGGCGACAAGAACCGCTATGGCGGCAAGGGCGTCTTGAAGGCCGTGGAGAATGTGAATCAGGTGATTGCTCCGGCTTTGGTAGGTTTTTCTGCCTTGGAGCAGCGTGCCATCGATTATAAGATGTTGGAACTCGACGGTACCAAGACCAAGTCTAATCTGGGTGCCAATGCCATCCTCGGTGTTTCTCTGGCTGTGGCTCATGCTGCTGCTGAGTATCTCCACATCCCATTGTATCGCTACATTGGCGGTTGCAATACTTATACCCTTCCTGTTCCTATGATGAATATCATCAATGGTGGTGCTCACTCTGATGCACCTATCGCCTTCCAGGAGTTCATGATCCGTCCTGTGGGTGCTCCTTCCGAGAAGGAGGCCATCCGTATGGGTGCAGAGGTGTTCCATGCCTTGGCTAAGCTCTTGAAGAGCCGTGGTCTTTCTACTGCCGTAGGTGATGAGGGTGGTTTTGCTCCTGCACTCGATGGTATCGAAGATGCGCTCGACAGTATCTGCCAGGCTATCAAGGATGCCGGTTATGAGCCAGGAAAGGATGTGAAGATTGCCATGGACTGTGCTGCCAGTGAGTTCGCCGTTCAGGAGAATGGTGAGTGGTTCTACGATTACCGCCAGTTGAAGGATGGTAAGAAGAAGGATCCTAATGGTAAGAAACTGACTGCTGCTGAGCAGATCAAGTTCCTGGAGAAACTGATTACTAAATATCCTATCGATTCTATCGAGGATGGTCTTGATGAGAACGATTGGGACAATTGGGTGAAGTTGACCGCTGCCATCGGTGACCGCTGTCAGTTGGTGGGTGACGACCTCTTTGTTACAAACGTGAAGTTCCTGGAAAAGGGTATCAAGATGGGTGCAGCCAACTCTATCCTCATCAAGGTGAACCAGATTGGTTCTCTTACCGAGACTCTGGATGCTATCGAGATGGCTCATCGCCATGGTTACACCACCGTTACTTCCCATCGTTCTGGTGAAACCGAGGATACTACGATTGCCGATATTGCCGTAGCAACTAACTCCGGTCAGATTAAGACTGGTTCTATGAGCCGTACCGACCGTATGGCCAAGTACAACCAGCTTATCCGCATTGAAGAGCAGTTGGGCAATAGCGCAGTTTACGGTTATAAGAAGTTGAAATAGGAATGATGATATGAAATTGGAAAACACCAATTTCACCATGACATACACATTATAAAAATAGAATAGATCAGATACGAAATAGATGGGCATGGATGACCGTGAGGGTTGTCCATGCTTTTTTATCTTCTATGATGTATCTGCATCTTCATGTATTTAACTGGATAACTTCGATATATTTTATTGATTATGACAAACGTATTGATTAGTGCTGCCGGACTTTGTGGTGCCACCATTATCGGTGCCATTCTGGGTTTCTTCGTCAAGGAATTGCCTCATAAATGGAACGACGCCGTATTGGGATATTGTGCCGGAATCATGCTGGCAGCTTCCACGTTGGGACTGATAGTGCCAGCCTTCGAACAGACCAGTCTTTGGTGGCTGGTAGTAATCGGCGTGATGGCAGGAGCCTTGTTTCTGAATGTGCTAGATCTGGTAACTCCCCATCTTCATCATATCACGGGACTCGATCCCGAGGAGCATCGCAACAATGCCAGGCTCAGTCATGTGATGCTTTTTGTGATGGCAATCGCCCTGCACAAACTGCCCGAAGGCATGGCAGCAGGAGTGAGCGTCTGCTCAGCAGAAGGTGCAACGGAGTGGGGTGTTTCCTTCGGCATCGCCCTGCAGAACATCCCTGAGGGTATGGTGATTATCGCTCCTTTGATGATGGCTGGTGTTTCTGCAGCCCGTACTTTCTTCATTTCCATCTTCATCGCCCTGCTCGAAGTGGTAGGCATTCTGTTGGGTTTCGGTTTGGGCTCAGCCTCTTCCACCTTCCTCCCCGTGATGCTGGGTTTTGCCGGTGGTGCCATGCTTTATGTAACGAGCGATGAGATGATTCCCGAAACCCATGCCCATGGCTTTCAGAAGCAAGCCACCTATGCCCTTCTCCTGGGTTTCATCACCTTTGTGCTGATGGAGAAATGTGTGTAATCAGAATCTGGTGAGGAGTATATAGCAAAGGGTGTCTGCTTCGTTAGTCATCGAAACAGGCTTCATTGATAGTTGAAGTAGGCTTCATCGGGCAATGAAGCTTATTACCGTTTTTTTCTGCATATATAAAAAAGCGGAGCGTGATTTCACAACCACACTCCGCGCAAACTTAAACAACTAATTAAATGTGGTAAAATATAGGAAAGAAAAAGCCTATGATTACTAGTTGTTTATGATTGTAAACTAGCATCTTGTTTTCTCTTTATTTCTTATTATTGGTACATTTTAGGTACTACTTTAGGTACTTTAACTTAAAACCCTTGCTTATATGATTAAAAAGTGGTATCTTTGCAGTGGTTAAATAACAATGTGGTGCTTGTTAGATGCTAGATTAGTACCTAAAGAGTATCTAAAAAATATTTCTAATTATGGCAAGAACAAAGAAAGTAGTAAAGGCTAAAGAGCCTGTTAAACTTTGGTTTAAGGCTTTGAGAAATGGTAATAAAGCTATCTATCTGAGAAGCTATGTGCCAAATTCTGATAGCAAGGGGTATATGTATGAAAGTTTAGGAATGTATTTAGTTCCAGAAGTGGATGCTGCAACAAAGAACCAGAATAAAAATACTTTGTTGGCTGCTGAGGCTATTAAGGCACAAAGAATTATTGATGCAGCAAATGGCAAAGCATCCATCAAGAAAGCTGATAGAGGAAAGCAAACTTTATTGGTAGATTGGATGCAGTATTATGCAGAAAAAAAAGAGAAATTAGGACAGAGTAAAAGTAATGCTGTAACTATAAAGAATGTGCTGTTGCATCTGATTAAGTACAAAGGTGATAAGATTACTATGGCACAGGTAGATAAAGCCTATTGTGAGGGATTTGTAATGTACCTTGCAAATGGTAAGACTATTGGTACTAGTAAGCCAGAAAGAAGTGGTGAACATAAAGAGAAACCTATTGCTAACAGCACAGCCAGACTTTATTTCAATACCTTTGTAACAGCCCTAAATGAGGCTGTAAGGGATGGAATAATAGATAAAAACCCTACAGCACAGCTAAAGAAAGAGGAAAAGAAACCTTTGAAAAGAAGTGGAAATGATAGGGGTTATTTGGAGATAGATGAAGTGAAGAAACTGATAGAAACCCCTTGTAATGATGAGCAGATAAAGATGGCTTTCCTGTTTGCTTGTTTCTGTGGGCTTAGATTGTCTGATGTTAAAGATATGAAATGGAAAGATATAAAGTTTGATGCTGATGGTGGTGCTGTTGTTAGTAAAGTACAGGTAAAGACAAGACAAAGTATAGTTATTCCTTTGTCTGCAAATGCTTTGATGTGGTTGCCAGATAGAGGCAAGGCAAAGGATAATGAACCTGTTTATGATTTGCCTACTCATTTTACAATAAACAGAAGTGTAAAGAAGTGGGCAAAGGATGCACAGATAGAGAAAAATGTAACATTTCACGTTGCGAGTCACAACAAAATCTTTTATTGATTGAATATCAACGAATTAAGTATTTAAAAGAATGTAACTGCTAACGATTTAGAAACGAGCTATATTCTTTTTCTTTCACAACTTTGCAATATACAAAGAACGCTTTGTTTACGAGTGCAAAGATAAATCTAATATCCGAAAAAAAGCATATTTTTCCCTTGTTTTTAGAAAATCTTAAGATTTTTGATGCTTCAAAACTGCAAAAGACAAGATTTTTATCTATATATTGAATATTTATAGCGTATAATGCTATATTTAGAATATTATTTTGTATCTTTGCAGACAAAATATATAAAATGAAGTTGAATAGAATAAAAACGGTTTTAGTCGAAAAGGATTTGTCACAAAAATGGCTTGCAGAACAACTTGGCAAGAGTTTTAGTACAACTAATGCATATTGTTGTAATAGACAACAGCCAAACTTAGACACTTTATACAAAATTGCAAAATTGTTATCTGTTGAACTGAAAGACTTAATCGTTGACAAAACAATGGAAGAATAAAATGCTAAATGAAGTAATAGAAAATACAGAACGTTTTATCGCTTCTGTCCCTAAGGCAAAGCGTAAAAAGTATGGTCAATTCTTTACGAATTCGACCACAGCTAAGTTTATGGCTTCTCTTTTTTGTTTTGACCTTTCAAAATCAAAAATCGAAATCTTAGATGCAGGGGCAGGCACGGGCATACTTGCAGCTGCTGTTGTTCAGAAGTTGGAGGAAGATGGATTTCTGGGGAAAATACATATAACATGCTATGAGACTGATGAACTTGTATTGCCTCTTTTAAAAGAAAACATGAGTTTAAGTAAGAGGTTTGACAATATTTCATATACTATCAAAAATGAAAATTATATAACTTCACAGTCTTTTTCAAATGAAAACATTTTTGAAGAAGAATGTTTTCATTATGATTATGTCATTGGCAATCCACCATATATGAAAATTCCAAAGGATGCAGTTGAAGCATTAGCTATGCCCGAGGTTTGTTATGGTGCACCTAATTTATATTTCTTGTTTTGGGCAATGGGTATTCATAATCTTAAAGAAGGACAAGAATTAGTATATATCATTCCTCGTTCATGGACCTCTGGAGCGTATTTTAAAAAGTTTAGGGAATACTTGTTTGAAAAATGTGTTATAACTGATATACATTTATTCGAAAGCCGAGATAAGGTTTTTGAAGGAGAATCTGTGTTACAAGAGACCATAATAATAAAGGTTAGAAAGACAATACAAAAGCCTAAGACCATAAATATTACGGCATCTTCAACATCCGATTTTAAGGATATACGACATTTTGGTGCGCCATATAATACTGTTGTTGCAAAAAACAACTATGTATATCTTGTTACAAACAAGGATGACGCATATGTACTTAGCTCCATAAATCATTTCCAGAAAACCCTTCCTGAGATAAATCTCAAGATGCAAACTGGCATTATTGTTGATTTTCGAACAAGAGAAGTTTTACGAAACGAACTTGAAGATGGTGCCTACCCTCTTTTGTATTCACAACATATAAAAAATGGTAAGGTCGTATGGCCATTAGGTAAAGAAGGCGAGGTCATTAAAACAGATAAAAAATCATATTTGCAAGAGAATGGGGATTTCTTAATCGTAAAAAGATTTACATCAAAAGAAGAAACACGAAGATTGCAATGTGGTATATTCTTGAAAAAGAAATATGACAAGTTTAAATATATTAGTACACAAAATAAAGTGAATTTCATTAAATGTGATTCTCCTTGTGTTACATATGGACTATATGTGTTATTAAACTCAACATTATACGATTGTTACTATAGAATACTTAATGGTTCGACACAGGTTAATTCCACCGAAATCAATCAGATGCCAATACCAGAACGGCAGGTTATAGAAGAAATGGGAAAAGAACTGATGCATCATGAGTTGTCTGTAGCTAATTGTAACAAAATATTAAATAAATGGATAAATTAGAATTAGCAAAATATTTACTGGAGGAAGTCGGAATGCCTCCCAAGCAGCAAAGTACTCTTTGTTGCTTAGCGTTGTTGGCAATGACTAAACTAACAAAAGATACACCTTGCCGTCAAGCATCTAATGATTGGATTAGAATTCATGATATAATAGCCTTTATTGGTGAACATTATGGAGTGATTTATGCAGAAAATTCCCGTGAGACATTTCGCAAACAGGCAATGCATGCTTTTAGAACAGCAGCCCTAATAGAAGATAATGGTAAAGCTACTAATAGTCCAAATTATCGTTATCGTATTACAAATGAATTCTTGCGTGTCATCCAAAACATGAATGAAGATGAAGGTGTTGTGTGTGAGGCAAATCCTTTTCTCGTCCAATTTGTTTCAAAGCATGATAGTCTTTCTGATATATATGCATCAAAAAAGAAAATGCAAAAAATGCCTGTGCGTATAAACAATCAAGATTTCACTTTTAGCCCAGGTAAGCATAATAAACTACAAAAGGCTATCATAGAAGAATTTGCACCAAGATTTGCACCAAGTTCAGAGTGTTTGTACGTAGGTGATACAATTCAAAAGGATATGGTAAAGAATATCGCCAAATTGTCCCAGTTGGGATTTGAGATAACATTGCATGATAAAATGCCCGATGTCGTTTTATACCGCGAGGATAAAAACTGGATATATTTTGTCGAATCTGTTACTTCAGTTGGCCCAATGGATCCCAAGCGAATAATCGAAATTGAATCTATGACTAAGAATGTTTCCGCAGGAAAAATCTACGTTACTGCTTTTCTTGATTTTGCAACATTCAAGAAGTTTTCAGAACAATTAGCGTGGGAGACTGAGGTTTGGATTGCAGATATGCCTGACCATATGATTCATTTAAATGGTGATAAGTTTTTAGGACCAAGATAAAAAAAGAAACAATGAAAAGAATATTTTTATTTTACATTATGTCTATTATGGCTATAAGTATGTCTGCGCAAAATGACGTGACAACATTTTTGGATATACCAGTAGATGGTTTTAAATCTGAGATGAAACAAAAACTGGTAAGTAAAGGTTTTGTGCCAAAGAAAGTAGGTACAAATGAGTTCTTGGAAGGAGAATTCAATGGAACTGATGTTCATGTTTACATAGCAACAAACAACAATAAAGTGTATAGAATCATGCTGTGTGATGCAAACACTCAAAATGAGGCGAATATAAAGATTCGTTTCAATAAGCTTGTGAGCCAATTTGAAAATAACAAACGGTACACTTCGCTTGATAAATACACTTTGTCTGATGAGGAAAACATTTCGTATGAAATGACTGTTAACAAAAAGAACTATGATGCTTTGTTTTATCAAGTTCCCAATATGGAGAAAGTCGACACTTTGGCTTTACAAAAGAAAGTACGTAATGAGTTGTTAAGCAAATACACAGAGGCTGAATTAAAAAATCCGTCAGAAGAAATAACGAAGGAAATTCAAAATACAGCAATAAAAATAGGCATGGAAATGATGTTTATGAAACCTGTATGGTTTAGAATTTGTGAAAGTTATGGAGAATACTATATAACAATGTTCTATGACAATGAATACAATCATGCTAACGGTGAGGATTTATAATAATTTGCAATTTATGAAATATCCATGAGCTAAAAAAATCTCGCCAAAGCGAATGTAAATTGGAAATAAAATGCTATCTTTGTTGCGTTAAACCAACATTGAGCAATTATGACTAACGTAACATTCCCTCAGTTGATCCAGCGAGGCTGTGGTATCGACGTCCACTTGAAGGTGGTGGTGGCAACAATTGATGGTGTGGGCATCCGTAAGGAGACTCGCTCTTTTGACACCTTCACGAGTTGTTTGACAGAAATGAAAGAATGGCTGTTAGCTAATGGTATTACCCATGTAGCAATGGAGAGTACCGGTGTTTATTGGAAACCAGTAATGCGTGTCTTGGAGGCAGATATTCCAAATGTCTGGATAGTGAATGCCCGTCACATCAAGAATGTGCCTGGTCACAAGACAGATAAAATGGATAGCGAATGGATTTGCAAGTTACTTCTTGCAGGTCTGCTGAAGCCAAGTTATATACCTCCAAAGGAACAGCGGCAGTTGCGCGACTTAACTCGCTATCGTAATAAGCTTATTCAGGCTATAGCTGCAGAGAAGAATCGCATGATGCGAGTCTTGGAAGATTGCAACATCAAGCTTTCAAGTGTTGTAGCTAACACCTCTGGTGTTACAGCAACAGCTTTGATAGATATGCTTTGCGAAGGTCGTAAGTTGACAATAGAAGACATCGAAAGTGTTTATCACAAAAAATTGTCGGCTAGTCCGCAAGAATTGTTGGAGGCTTGCACTGGCTTTGTCGAGGAGCACCATGTATATATGCTTCAGATGATTCGTAAGAGTATTGCTCAAACGCAAGGACTCGTTGATGAATTGTCCAAGCGTATCAAGGAAATACTTATCAAGTATGACAATGTGCTAGAATTACTAAAGGAGATACCGGGTTTCAATACCAAGGTAGTCGAGGACCTCGTTTCAGAAATTGGCCTTGACATGTCAGCTTTCCCATCCGAGAAGCATTTGGCATCTTGGGCAGGTATCTGCCCTGGCAATAATGAGAGTGCTGGTAAAAAAAAAGCGGAAGAATTACTCACGGTAACAAACAAGTAAAGGCTGTCCTGACAGAGGCAGCGTGGGCTGCGACCCGTACCAAGAATACTTTCTTCAGTGAACGTTACCATCGTATCAGTGCCAGACGTGGAAAAAAGCGTGCCTTGATTGCGGTTGCACACTCTCAATTAACTGCTGCATATCTGATTCTTAGCACAGGTGCTAGATACCATGAGTTGGGTGCTCAATATATGCAAGCCAAGATTGAGAAAAAGCGAAAGCTTTACTTGACTGCAGAATTGAAGAAACTTGGGTACAAAGTTAGTCTTGAGAAAAAAAAGGAAGCAACAAAATCTTGAGACAACACTATCTTAGGCCGATTTTTACTGGAACACCCATAGTCCGATTATGAAATTGGTCTCAACAGCTAAGCGGCAAAGACTGTGACTTATGGACACGTGTATGAAACTTTTAAATCTTAGCTGTTACATAAAAATGCCGTACTTTACAATCGCACTTATAGGTATTATGAGTGCTATTCTTTCTTGTGTCTAATACTCACATAAATATAAATTTAGTGTAAAACATATGTTCTACAGTAATGTAGGACGATAATAATTTACGTATGAAAAAGTACTTTTCCTATTTTATGTTGATAGCCATCGTCTCTGTTTTTGTGTCGTGTGCTTCTTCCAAGAGTACAACTACAGTATTAAGTGGAACAGACATATCAAAATATAAGTATGTTGTATTTGGAACTGGTGATGAGGGGGATGCTGAATTAGCAGATATGTTGATGATGGTTCAGAATGAAATTTCAGAAAAGTTACAAGTTGTGTCTCCAGAAAAAGCAAAATCGCTTATCCTTATGGATGAAAAAGTAGTATCACCCAAAATTAATGTAAAAACAGAGAAATGGGATGGTGGTCATACTTATATATCCATTAGTTTTTATGACTACAATACAAACCAAAGTATAGCAGTTATAAAATCCAGTGGTATAGGTTGGTCTATTTCACAAGACCAAAAATTAGCATATAAAGCCATCAAAAAAGAACTTGACAAAGTCTTTCCGCAGACAAGATGATAGATGTTACTATTCTAAAATAACAAATAAAGAATATGACAGAAGAAGAAAAGAAAACGTTGGTTGATGCGGTGAATTACAAGTATCCACATCAGAACCTAACGGAGATTTACTACAATATAGGTAGAGCATTGCCTTTTACTGCCCAAAGATTCCCTGACGGAAGAGTTTCAGACTGGTATCGTAATCAGTATGTGGAGGTTGTACGAGTAGAACCACATGGAAGAGGTGGTAAGTTTGGAAATGTATTTGGTTTTTATTACCGTAATGGTGAAAGAGCTGATGCTTATGAGAATGACCCAGAACACAGTTGGTGTACAAAGGATGATACAGAACCACAACCAATACCATGTTGTGGATGTGGCTCATGGATGTTGTTGGACATCATAGGTGAGAAGACAACAGAATCAGTTAAGGTTCTCGGTCTTGATGACAAGATTGGCTTTGGTAAATATAAGGATATGACATTGAAAGAGGTCATCATTAAAGATTGGCAGTATGTCAAATGGGCGATTATAGATTCCCAACACTTCTATACCGATGTTGATAAGGTATTGGAATATCATATGGAGAATAGACCAACACTTGGTCCTAACGATATAATGAGCTTCGGGAAATACAAGGGAAAGTCCATTGAGGAGGTTTGCAAAACAGACCGACAATACCTTATATGGCTTTCACAAAACAACGATTCTTTCAATCTTGATTGGGAGAAATTCAAGTAATCAAATTATAATGTAGCTGTGAAGAGATTAATGTTAATATTTTGCTCCCGGCTTATAGCATTCGGAGCAACAGCACAAAGTAAGTTAGGTTCGCAAACTCCTAAGAAATCTATATTCATTACATCAATACTTTTGGTATTGATGACCCTAGTTTCATGTTCTGTCGGATATAAAAACGATGGTAAGGAGGTAACATGGCATACGTGGAATGAAGGAAGCGGTCATACTTCAAGGCATGTTGATGCAGACCCAAAGACTTTTGAAAAACTGAATGATGATTATGGTCGAGACAAGAAACACGCATTCTACGAGGGCGATATTATCAATGGTGCCGATGGCGGCTCGTTCCGTGTGCTTACCAAATCGTATGCAGCAGACAATACGCATGTATATGTTTCCGGTGAATTGATAGAAAAGGCGGATCCGGCAACATTCAAAGTGCATTCCTACTATTTTGCAGAAGATGCCAACGATTTTTATTGGGATGGGAAAGCATTGAACGTAAGAGATAAATCGACATTCAAAATCTTAGGCAGTTCAGATTCTTGGGAAACTCATTGGGCAAAAGACAAATACAATGGATACTACCTTGCAGGAGGTGTGATTACAGATATCGATTACGAGACTTTCCACCCGATTGAAGCAAAGACTCCGGACCAATCAGGAGACTATGCCGCTGACAAGCACAAAGTGTTTTTCAGGGACAAGGAGGTTCCCGGTGCTGACCCTGCAACGTTCAAGGAAGTGGACTTCTATATAGGGCAAGACAAGCACAGGGCTTACAATAAAGGGATTCCAACCCAAATAAAAGATTATTCAAAACTCACCGAAGTAGGCAGTTTGATGTATTCCGACGGAACGAATATCTACGATTCCCATTTTAATATCCTTCCTAAAGCCGATGTCGCGACTTTCGAGCATATTTCCGACAACTGGTACAAGGATAAATCGCATGTCTGGTGGAGTTCCCAATTAGTTGCCGGGGCAAATCCCAAAACTTTCCAGCCTGTGTCCGAGGGAGGTTTCGGGGGAGATTTCAACTATGGAAAAGATGACAAACATGTGTTTTGGAACGACTCCATCATTCAAGGTGCTGACCCCAGAAGTTTTGAGAAGATGACATTCCCGGACGGCGACAGTTGGACGGTGTTCGACCGCAACCGAATATATGAAGGCAAGGATTCTCCCAAACTGCGTGAATATCTGAAAAAGAAATATGGAAAATGAGTATGAAATCATGCTGCGCTATATAGTCGGAATCGCTATTGCTTATGGCATAGGCAAATGGATATATCAGTCGATACGTTCACGGTCGATTGACTATTTTTTATTGGCGATTATCGCGCTTATGGGTGCAGTTTTATGGCTTTCAAGAGGGTTTCTTATCTCCAACCGTGTATATGATTTCTTGATGATTGTCGTATGGCTTGTTGCTGTCGGTTGTTTTATCATTTCCCGAAAATCCCAATATGGCAAGTATTTGAAATTTGCTGCTGTTGGCGGTCTTTCTACTTTTCTTGTGCTTTTTGTCTATTGGAATGTAAAAGCGGAGTCTATCAAACCGATAACATTGCCAACTCAGCTGAGGGGATATTCAACAAGTAGAATAGTTGAGGTATGTTTCCGTTATAACGAAACTCCATTTTGGAGAAGTTACAATCTCAACCAATACCCAAATGTAAAGCTACTCCCTGAACAGTACGATGTAAGGCTGACAATCAAACCTATCTCGGCCAATGTTGCCAAACTTGAATCAATAACGCTAATTCCAAAAAACAGAAAATGAAGCAGTGGTAGAAAATTCGGGGTTTATAATCTTTGAAATCATATTGAGAATTTAATATGTTTTGAAAGAAATATATTACCTTTGTAGCATAGACGAGATGCCAAGAAAGCATATCAAAGCAGAATGCAGCAACAAGAACGGTTGGCAATTCGTTACCTCAAAATCGGACAATCCTCCCAATGTCCTTATTATAAAGGGATAAAGATTATATTCCAAAATTACACTAAATAAATGAGAGGGGAATGTATTAAGTTTATTTCCCTCTCATTTAGTTTAGTTAGTTTCCAGAAACTTTATTTTGAGCTTTTCATAGCACGTTTTATGCGATTTGATTCTTGCAAAAGCTCATTGGCTATACTATCTTTATAAGTAGCCATTTCAACCATTTCATGATGATGGCGAATAGAATCCTCGTAGGCAGTAACACGATTTCTTACATCATCAATAACTTTCTCATCTCGGCAAACAGAGAAATGCTTTTCGATGTAGCGAATATTCGGGTCGTCAGATGGAAGAACCATTTTTAAGGCTCTATACTTCAAGTCTGCCTCCTCCCAATTTTTGTGCTCTCGCCATTGGGTGAGATTGCCCCAAATGGAGAGAACAAGAGATAGAGCCAAGCCACCAATGAAAAGAAGAACAGTCTTTGAGGTTGGCTCGAAGCGATGGGTTACAACCTTCTTTTGAGGTAGGTTACCCATTGCGTGAAGTTTGTCCTGCACCACTTTTGATGCAGCATTCTGTTCTTGCTTCATCTGATTAATGGTACCCAACAAGAGTTTGCTTCGCAGTTCATCTTTGCTTGCTTCTTTCTTGGTAAGGTCGGTAAAGATGCAGATAGCCTCTCTTAATTTTGTCATTTTTCCAATAGTTTCCTCTTCTTTTGCAGATACAGAAAGGATGGCTTTTTCAAGTTTACTTGTGTCAATACTTGCAGAGCTGAGAACTGTTTCCGCTCCTGCGTTCTTTGGTGAAGCAGAAAGTTCATCGACTTTCTGCTCCAATCTCTCAACTGTGCCGTAGATGGCTTCCAATAGTTCTTCTTTCATATTTCTTTTGTTGTTTGAATGGTTTGTAACTTGCATCAAAGGCTAAAGCCTCTTCTGCGTTTCTTCTTTTTCTTCTTGGATGATTCATCCTCTGGGAATTGCTCAAAGGTCTGAGCATTGGCTGGAGCAAAAAGTCCAATGGAAGAAATACCATTCCATGGTTTTGGGCTGCTCTCCGACATGAATGACAACAGCTCGTCCTTGAAACTACCTTGCTCATATTGTTGAGTAGAAATGGCTCTTGCTGATACATGGTTCTCCGTTCCTTCAAATCTCGCATTCAGTTTGCCAAAGCTATAGTCTCGGCTAATCTGCGTACCCTTGAAGCTATATCCATCCTTGCAAAAACGGATGCCTTGAACCTTGCTCCGCTCCTTGTCCTTATAGACAAACTCCAAGTGAACACCTCGTTTTGCAAGTTCGCTTCTGAGCTTTTCCCAACTATCTGCCATTTTCAATGCGTCCTTAACAGCATTGTGAATCTCATATTTGGCTCGCTCGGCATTGCGTAATTTACGAGTATTAGTATTGCTCTTGTCCGTTCCGTAGGTCAGCCCATATTTGGATTTAAGAGCCTTGGTCACCTGCTCATTACGCCTGTAATCATTCCTGTCTGATAAGAGTTTGCTCTCATTGTTGATGCGGTTATACACGATATGACAATGTGGATTGTCCGTGTTGTGATGCCTTACGATGATGAATTGAGTATCTTTTATCCCCATCATCTGCATGTATTCAAGGGCTATCTTAGCCATGAACTCATCCTTCAAACGTGGCTTGTCCTCGGGTTTGAAGTTCAATGCAATGTGTCCCACAGGCTTCTTAATCCTTGGATTTAGTTGCCTTTGTAGCTCGAAACTTTGCGTCATATCGGCATTCGTGCCGAGTAACACACCATCAGAGGCAAGGATTTTCGCCTCGTCCTTGCCTGTAACATAGCGGATGCAACCAGCAAATGAGCTGCCCTTCTTTAGCTTGCCTATCATGTGGTATCCTCCTTTCTGCCTATTCCGCATGACTTCGATTTTGGACTTGCTTGGCGATACTCGCCAAGAATGGCTTTTAATCTTCTCAACAAGTCCACCACATATACATGGGTCTCATGGAAACCTTTCTGATGCGACAGCTTGGTAAGTTGGTTGAGATTGTTCGCCATGCCAATGAGCTTCTTGGCGATGGCTACCGTCTCTGCATTGTGTCCGCTCACCACCTCGCCATTCAAGGTTGACTCACGGATATACTCCGCCAACTTGCGATTGGCTTTTCTCGCCCTCAGCCTCAAAGCCTCGTAGCTTGGCTTTGAGAACTTCACCGTGACAGACTTCGACAGTTTGCGAACCCTGCCTGTGGGCGGTCTCCCGCCCTTTCTCTTGTCTTGTTCCTGTATGTTTGTCATTCTATATACTGATTACAGTTGGTACACACTCACTTTCTGCGACCGTTGGGAGCAAAATTCCTCCGCCCTCATGG
>ENA-OPSM01000271-OPSM01000271.1-human-gut-metagenome-genome-assembly--contig:-NODE-271-length-21272-cov-3.149786_pt1 | contig 21272 bp, 20 predicted proteins | sample MGYA00241457_ERZ501906 | MGnify/ENA primary metagenome ERZ501906 (study PRJEB25962, sample SAMEA2042451) | human gut metagenome | biome: human gut; feature: human-associated habitat; material: faeces...
ACTCCTTCCGGAGCATATGATCAAGCGATTTGCTTGACTTACTTAATAATACGAGCAACAGCGAAGAATCTATTGCCGTGATAAGGAAGATGGTAAGTGTCATCCGCAAAATGGTGAGGCTGGGTGAAATATACCGCAGCAGCCAAAAAAGAAACACGATCTCCCGGGGCAGAGAAATTTATGGAAGAATTGGTAAAAACCGTAAAGCGTAAAATATAAAATAACAGGGTGCGGTCTTGTACTGTTATTAAAAAGGAAAAAGCAGGAGGGTTCTATGCTGGAGACATTAAAAGAAGCGGTGTGCGCCGCCAATCTGGAACTTGTGAAACGGGGTGTCGTGATCTATACATGGGGGAATGTGAGCGGTATCGACCGGGAGAAAGGCCTTATGGTCATCAAACCGTCAGGTGTGCCTTATGAGAGCATGACAGCGGGCGACATGGTAGCAGTCGATGTGGAGACGGGAGAAACAGTGGAAGGGAAATGGAAACCGTCTTCCGATACGGAGACCCACTTGGCGCTGTACCGCGCGTTTCCTGAAATCGGAGGTGTGACACATACCCATTCCGTCAATGCCACAGCTTTTGCCCAGGCGGGACTCGATATTCCTGCCCTCGGTACGACCCATGCGGATTATTTTTATGGGGATATCCCCTGCACAAGGGCGCTTACGGAAGAAGAAACGAAAAGCGCTTATGAGAAAAATACGGGTGCCGTCATTATAGAAACTGTGCGATGCCGCGGATACGAGCCGCTTGCCGTGCCCGGTGCTCTTGTACGGAACCACGGGCCTTTTGCCTGGGGGAAAAACGCGGCGGATGCTGTGTACCATGCGGTCGTCATGGAGACGGCGGCGGAAATGGCGCTGAAAACAAAATTATTGAACCCTTCGGCCTCGCTTCCCGCATACATCCTTGATGAGCACTACCAAAGAAAGCACGGCCCGAATGCGACGTACGGACAAGGGAAATAAGTGAAAAACAGAAAGGAAATGTTCTTGCCGGTATGAAGTTTCATCTTATTTTTCCGGCCGGAAATTTTTACAGCTCATGGCAGCCTCTTCGTATATGGAGATTTGACACGGATCTGCTGTGAGTTTTTTATTGTGCAGGCATATGACTGATTTTGCCATTCAATGTACAATCTGCGTGAATTGTCCATTAATGGACTTTATTTTGCAAATGATTATTGAATGTAGATACCCATGTGGGTATAATGGGGCCAAGAAAAGGAAATAGTACAAGAGCGGATGATAAAGGAGATGAAGTTCATGACAGCAGCCAATCATTATACATCGGCAGAATCAGAAAGAAGAGGCGCAGCAGGGAGCAGGCTGCCGATGAAAAGATTCTTCGGAAGGATGACGGCGGAATTGAAGGAGAGCAAGGTGGTTCTTCTCGTGTGGGGAGCATTCTGCACGATGCTTACCGTATCGTCTGCCATCGATCCGCTGGGAGGAGAAATGGTCCGGCAGGATCGCTCTGTTCCTGTAGTGACAGGAAATACATTCATTAAGGAATAAAACGGCTATCAGAAAGGCAGCGGGTGCTTATCCGCTGTTTTTTAGCGGATAGATGCCGGCAGATGAGCAATCGGGATGTTTCCCCCGATCAGAAAAGACAGAAATAGGAAAATACAGATTCTTTTTACGGTTGAGGGCAGGGATGCTGCAGGCGCGGCGGAACCGTTAAGCGTTATTCTGCGCAGTGAAGAATCCGTATCTATGATGAAAGAAGAGGGGAACCCGGGCGGTTTCTCTCTTTTGCAGTACGAAAAAAGCTTCCCGGTGAAAGGAAGCTTTTCATAGAGGTTGTGTAAGAAGCAACAATGAGCAGAAACGCCACGGCCAATGGCTGTCTCTTCTGTTTACGCTTCTATTGTATCTTGATGACAATTATTTGTCAAGCAAGAAAGTGACAGGAGATTAACAATCGAAGCGCGGAAATTTTATAAAGCTATATAGAAATATGTAGAAATGCAGATGAGGATGTGCTATAGTATAAAAAATTAATATATTTGCGAATGAAAAGGAGAAATAAGATGGGCATGATGAAAGAATTCAGGGATTTTGCTGTCAGGGGCAATGTGGTCGATATGGCAGTCGGCGTCGTTATCGGCGGCGCTTTCGGAAAGATCATATCTTCTCTGGTGGAAAATGTCATCATGCCGCCCATCGGAATGATTATGGGCGGTGTTGATTTCTCAAATCGGTTTATCAATCTGGGAAAAACACCGGTGGCTACACTGGCGGAAGCCAAAGAAATGAACGTGCCTGTCATCGCTTACGGACAGTTTTTCAATACAATCATTGATTTTCTGATCATCGCTTTCGTGATTTTCCTTGTGATCCGCCAGATGAACAGGGCTTTTCCGAAAGAAGAAGCCGCACCGGCGCGCACCTGTCAGTTCTGCAAAGAACCCATTGCCGATGATGCGACCCGCTGTCCACACTGCACAGCTGTTCTTGATGAAACAAAGTAATTTTTCTGCAGGATGCCTTCTCTGTTTTTGCGGAGAAGGTTTTTTACCGGTCTTTTCTTGACCCTGTTTCCGTTACAAACTATAATAAGAAAATATGCGAGCGTGGCGGAATTGGTAGACGCACAGGATTTAGGATCCTGCGCCTTGCGCATAAGGGTTCGAGTCCCTTCGCTCGCACCATTTTCCATCAGTCGAAAGACCGGCGGATTTTTTTATTGCAGTGAAAACCCCTTTTGACAATGCTTTGCCGGCAAAAGGGGTTTATTTTAAAACGGGATATGATTTTGAAATAGGATATAAAGAAATATTATAACTGCACCGGGACAATCAATTCCTGGGGAATGGGTTCTCCATCAGGATTCACGGCCGGTGTGAAGCTCCATTCTTTTACGGAATTTTCCGCATACCCGGAAAGGATTTTGAAATCGCTGCCCGGCAGATTTCCATCGTTATCTGCTTTCGGTTTGCCGTCAGTTTTTCCATCCGCCGTGATGTAGACGGAAACACGGATTACAGGATGGTTATTTCTTTCTATGGCTTCTTTCACTTCGGCAGACGCCTTCTTCATCGGACGGTCGGACGGAGCGGCCGGTGTGGAAACCATCATGGAAAGGAAGCGCACAGGAATGGATACGGCAGCGCTCACCGGCTTGTCTCCCAGTTTGGCGGGGTTGAAGCGCCAGCCTTCTACGCATCTCATAGCATATTCGTCAAGAACGACGGATCCTGCGCTTTGGGTGACAACGGCATCAGCGGGGATCCCGTCTTCCGTGACGGTCATCCGGATGACTGTGGCGGAAGAATGAGGAAGGGATTCCATGGCGGCATGGACGGCACCGCTCTGAGGAAGCATGGGATTGCTTTTCAGACTTGGCTTTGTCTGCATTTCTTCTGTGAGCGGAACGCCGTTCTTGTCAAGGAAATATCCTCCCTGCGGAACCGCTGCCTGGGAAATGCCGGAAGAAAGAAGGAGTGCTGCGGATAATGAGATTAATATTCTTTTCATAGTGACCTCGTTTTCTTTAAAATAAAGTACATTTACATTTTAATGGATGGAGCGGAAAAAAGAAAGTTAACCACGGCAGAAAAAATGAAACGGAAAAAGGACGTTTTTCCTTCCAAAGAAGTATCTTTAGATGATTAAAGCAGTGAATTATGATACAATATACATAAATATAAAACGGTTATTTTTTATTTTTCAGCAGTGTTTCTGTGGATTTTTGGGGTTTACGGAAATTTTTGCAGTTCCCTCTTTATGTATTGGAAATGCGGAGAACCGTTTTCGTATTTCTTTGGTCGTGTTTTTATTTGGAATCAGGTTTTGCGGGATTGAGGGAGGATAGATGACGGAGATAGAAATGTTCCGCGGCGCGATGATTGGCGGCGCCTGCGGAGATGCTCTGGGGTACCCTTTGCAGGAGCTTTCTGTCTGTCGTATTCAGCACAAGTACGGGCCCTTTGGCCTGCGTACGCTTGTGCGGAACGGGCAGTGCGGAAATCTGGCGCCGGTGACGGGAAATACGCAGATGGAACTGGCCACGGTAGACGGACTTCTGTGGACAGATGCAAAGAAATTGGAAGAAGCAGAAGGGCTGTACCGCGGCTATATGCGCTGGTTTTACAGCCAGACGGGGGAGGAACCGCGGCGCGGGCAGCGTACATGGATGAGACGGCAGCCTCATGAACGGGAGATCTGCCTTGTGCGGGAAAAATTCATGCATGCCCGCCGTAAACCGGAAGAAGGTCTTTTGAATGCGTTTTCCGGGGAAACGATGGGGACAACGAAAAATAAGGTAAATGAAAGCAAAGGCGGCGGCGCGCTGACAAGAGTGGTACCTATCGGGCTCCTTTATGCCGGCGACAGTAAGACAGCTTTTAATGCCGGCGTAAGGGCGGCGGCTTTTTCCCACTCGACTCCTGTCGCCTACTATGCGGCAGGGGCGGTATCGGCACTGATTGCCTGCCTTGCTGACGGAATGACGCTTCCCAAGGCTATTGAACGGATTCACGGGCTTTTGAATAAAACCCATCGGACCGACAGCATTACCACGCTTCTTTCTGCGGCGCAGCAGCAGGCTAACGACCAGCCTGCCGGAAAGGGGAATGTCTGGGCGTACATCGACAGTATCCATTCTCTGGGAAGCGGCGATCAGGCAGATGAAGCTCTGGCGATAGCCGTATATGCTGCCCTTGCTGTGGATGATCCTGTAGATGCGATCATCGCCGCGGCGAACCATAACGGAAACAGCCCGATTACGGCAGCGCTGACAGGAGCCATAGAAGGTGTCCGCTTCGGCGCAGATTTTCTTCCGAATTACTGGAAGGATCTGGTGGAAGGGGAAGAAATCATTGCCGGTCTGGCGGATAAACTGTACCACCTGTATGAAAAGCGCCTGAGAAGAGAAAAGGCAAAACAGAAAACAAAAGTTAAAACGGCCGGATCTGAAAAAGGGAAAATAAAATCCGGAAAACCGGCAGAGGAAAAGCCCGCTGAAGAAAAGCCGAAAAGAAAGCGCACAGGAAAAACGGAAGCGGCCGGTGTGAAAGAAGCGGAAGAAACGGTAAATCGGAAGGCCAAAAGATCACGAAAAGCGAAAACCGCAAAAGCGTAAAAATAGAAAAGGGAAGAAAGAGAACATTCCTGCTGCCGGCAGCGAGTGTTTTTCTTTTGTGGCAGATAAGAGTTTCCTCTGCGGGGCTCTTTTTTGACGGGCAAATTTCTTTTCCTTGTTATTTCTTCTTCCATCCCTTATACTTCTTTCATGGTTTAATGAAAGGGGACTGTAATGAAGAGGATTTTTATTTCTCTTTTCTTTTTTGCTTTTATGTGGACCGCTGCCGGGGCGGATGCTTCTCCGGAACTTCTTTTTGTCCGCTGGCCGGCGAATCCGGATGCGGTGTGGTATTCTTTCCGCATCGTGCCTGTGACACAGCATTTCGGACGGAAAGAAATGCGCCCGCCGATTTATGAAGACGGTCATGTTTTCCGTGACAGTGTGATGATTGAAAAAGAAATTACAGACAGCTATGACGGACCGGGGATCCTCTGCTGCCAGGTGAAAGCCATCGGTCTGGACGGGCAGAGCATTTCCGCCTATTCGGCACCTGTGCCGATGGAAAAGGCCGCGCAGGAAATGGAACGGTACGCGCCGAAGATCCGCGTGAAATACCATGAGCAGAACGGTACGGTTCTTCTTTATCCGGCGTATTCTTTTGTGAAAATTCCCCACGCGGTTTCTTATGAAGTGGAAATCACTGATGAAGAACCGGAAAATCCTGACGGCTGTGAACCGTCTGTCCATCGAATTTCGCAGGGGATTGTTACAATCCCCGAACTTTTTGACGAGCTGCCGCGGCAGGGAACGGTCTGGTGGCGTGTCCGCGGTCTTGATGAAAATGGCGGACCTGTAGGCGTATGGAGCGAAGCGGAAAAGATTGTGAATGATCCCGCGGAAAACTGGGAAACCGGCATTCTTGGAGACAGTATCAGCCACGGCGGCGGAAGGATGTCTTACAGTCCGGCGGACTGGCCTTACAATTATGCGTACTACCTTGATTTTCCTACGATAAATATGTCCCGGAGCGGTGATAAAACGGACGACCTTCTCCGGCGGTTCGATGCAGATGTCCTCCCTTTCCATGTACGGTACCTTCTCATTATGGGTGGAACAAACAATCTGCGCTGCGGGGGAACGGCGGAAGAGGTCATTTCTGACCTGGAAGCTCTTCAGGAAAAATGCAGGGCTAATGACATCAAGCCTGTCCTGCTTACCATTCCTCCGATCGCCCCGGAACGGATTTTGAAATATTACCATCAGCCGACGGCGGAAAACTGGAAAGCGGAATTTGACAAAGTGAACGGCTGGATACGGACGCAGACCCATATCGATACGGCAGCGCCTTTTGCCATGTATGAAGACATGCCGGAAAATTTTGCGGCGGACGGCCTTCATCCCGACAAAGAAGCAAAAGAAAAAATGGGGAAAATAATCAATGAAAAATTTCCTGAAATAAGAAAAAAGATCTCTGAAACGAAAATACAAAAATAAAAGAAAGACTCCGAAAAGAGTCTTTTTCTTATGAAAGGAAATAAACGGATAGCCGGCTTCTATCATCTGTAAGCTGACAGCTTTTTCGTCTTTTGATAAAAGCGGCACTTACGGTAAGATGTCATCCGAGTCATAGATTCTTCACTCCGTGTCATATTTCCGTTTTCCTGCTTTCCCACAAAGCATTCTTGTCTCCATTCAGAATGACGATTGAAGGAGAGAGTGTCATGATGAGGGGAACGATAAGGCGTCATAATGAGGGAAATGTTAATCGTCATCCTGAACGAATGTAAAGGATCTATACCCGTGGAGAGGAAAGCCGTAAGATGTCATTCAGAGCAGGAGCGAAGGAGGCTTTCTGATTACCTTTTGCTTCATAAGGTATTTATTGCGAACCGGTTTTATAAAAGAAATTCTGCCGGTAAGAATAGGGTTTGGGTGAGCCCTTTTATTCAGAAGAAAGGAAGTGAACCATTATTAAGAGAGCGAAGCGACACTATAAAAACGTCTGAAACGCCATACCTGGACGAAAGGAGCGGTAAGGTATGACGGAGGATAGAGGAAGTATTGAATAGTAAATTTTAACTCAAATTTTTATGGATACTGGGGAATGCGATAAAACCTATATGTTTGCAAAAGAAGATAAATTTGGGATAAAATAAAGAAAAAAGGATACGGCCAGACAGTATCGCAATATCTTTTTATTTTTTACAGTTATCTGCCGTATAGGCAGCTTAGAAAATTTTCAAACGTAGAACGTTTATCAAAATTTTGTTATCTGCCGTATAGGCAGCTTAGAAAATTTATTAAACTAGCATACTCTATTAAAGCATGTTATCTGCCGTATAGGCAGCTTAGAAAATGTCTTCTGAACCTGGATACGATGCGTACTTGTTATCTGCCGTATAGGCAGCTTAGAAATGATTTTGTCAGAGATGGATGTAATGTCAATAGTTATCTGCCGTATAGGCAGCTTAGAAAAAGATCTGCATCTGGAGATTCTCCAGTAGATTGTTATCTGCCGTATAGGCAGCTTAGAAAAATATAGTCCTACTGTCAATATGTGGACAACTGTTATCTGCCGTATAGGCAGCTTAGAAAACTTCATGTAGCAAAGCAGCAGTAATCTCTTTGTTATCTGCCGTATAGGCAGCTTAGAAAGATATCCAGTTTCAGGTAATTGTTTCCAACTAGTTATCTGCCGTATAGGCAGCTTAGAAATTTTGCATGATTTTCATGACCGGATACAGCTTGTTATCTGCCGTATAGGCAGCTTAGAAAATCCGTCATATACATTCCTGTTTTGCGGATCGGTTATCTGCCGTATAGGCAGGTTATATATTTCATAGTTTTTTTGATGGCTGACGTCTGATGGGGGTCGGCTTTTTGTGTTGCGCGGCTGATGTTGCAGGGCATATGTGGCGAAGTGGAGGAGGCTTTTTTGTCAGGGGCCGTTTTTCCTGTGCTATAATTTAGGCATACTTATGTAAAAGAGGTTTATCATATGGATATATATGGACAGTACAAGGATTCTTTAGAGGCGGTCATGCGGATGATGGCGGCTTCCATAGAGTGGTATGCGAAGGCACATAAGGATGATTCGGGGGAGTTGATTTATGAGCATCTGCGTTACCGGCTGAAATCGGAGAAGAGCATGCAGGCGAAGCTGGAGGTGCGGGGATTGCCGCTTACCCCTTATTCGGCGCTCTGCGAGGTGCGGGATGCCATCGGGTTCCGTGTTGTTTGCCGCTTTATCGACGATATTTACAAAAATATTTCACGAATTAAAAACTTGCCGGGAATCACCGTGGTGAAAGAAAAGGATTATATACTGGATGTGAAATCAAATGGGTACCGCAGCTACCATATGATCCTGTCGGTTGAGGCGCCGTATGAGGACGTTCGCGGAGATAATCCGGGTCATTTTTTTGTGGAAATACAGCTCCGCACCATCGCTATGGATTCGTGGGCGAGTCTGGAGCATGAAATGAAATATAAGCACCATATCAGGAATGCGCCGCTTATTGAGCAGGAACTGAAACGCTGTGCCGATGAACTGGCATCCTGCGATATTTCCATGCAGACGATTCGTAAACTTATCCGTGAAGAAGGTGGAACAGAATGAAAATATTGATAGCAGAAGACGAAAAGGCTATGTCAGATGCCCTTGCGGCGGTGCTGAAACATTTCGGCTACGAGGTGGACGCCGTCTATGACGGGCTCGCCGCTACGGAAAAGGCGAGGGAGAACTCCTACAGTTGTATAATTTTCGATATCATGATGCCGAAAATAGACGGTATTGAAGCGCTGAAACGCATCCGTGACAGCGGTGATATGACGCCGGTCATCATGCTGACCGCCAAATCGGAGGTAGAAGACCGCATCATGGGCCTTGACGCAGGCGCGGATGACTACCTCGCTAAACCGTTCGCCATGGGGGAACTGCTCGCCCGCATCCGTTCCATGACAAGGCGCATTGGCGAATTCACGCCGACTAAGCTGAAAAAAGGCGATGTCGAGCTGGATGTGGCGGAGCAAGAACTTTCCTGCACCAGTTCCGTCCGCCTGTCGAGCAAGGAAACGAAGCTCCTTTCCTACCTTATGATGAACGAAGGGAAAACTATTTCTACCGATGAGCTTTTCCGCTATGTCTGGAGTGATGAAACGGACATGGATATCGGCATCGTCTGGATGTATATTTCCTACCTCAGAGAAAAAATCGAGGCCGTTCATGGAAATATACGGATAGCAGGAGAGAAAAACGGCGACTTCCGCCTCCAGATCATCTCCCGCTGATTGACATACAGAAACAGAAGGTACTCCTATGGATATGATACGCAGGCTCCACCGCAAATTTATATGGATGGCCACCGCATCCGTCGTGGCTATCATCGTCCTTGCCGTCGGACTGATCAATGGCTCCCTCTACGTCAGGGTGCACCATGAAATATCGTCCATCACCGACATCATTTCGCAGAACGGCGGCACTATCCCATCCGACCTCGCGCCGCAGGAGAAAGGACTCTTCGAATTCGGGAACTGGGCGGAAGAAACACCTGAATTCTCCTATCAGGCGAGATATTTCTCCATTCTCTTTGACGCGAACAAAAAGGAAGCGAAGGTCATTAACGTCAACCACATCGCCGCATTCAACGCCAAAGAAGCCTTCAACCTCGCTGTACGGGTTCTCCAGACAGGGAAATCGGAAGATTTCTTCCTTAAAGACAGGGCCTATTACAACTATAAAATCACACAGACCGCCAGCGGTGACACCCTCGTCGTCTTTTTCGACTGTACCCGGGACATCCTCGCCCTCTCTTCCATATTCAGCTACTCCGTGGCGCTCGGTCTCTTCTGCATCATCCTCTTCTTCCTCATCATCACCTTCCTCTCCAGCAAGGCCATCAAGCCCTTCGTGAGAAATATGGAAAACCAGAAACGGTTCATCACAAACGCCAGCCACGAGCTGAAAACACCGGTGGCGATCATTTCGGCGAATACGGAAGCGCTCGAACTCATCAGCGGAAAGAGTGAATGGACAGGGAATATTATCAAACAGACGAAACGCCTGACGAACCTTATCAACGACCTTGTTGCCCTCGCCCGGGTCGGGGAAATAGAAAAAGAAAACATGAAACTGGAAGACGTGGATATTTCCCAAGTCACGGAAACCATCGCAGGCGACTTCCGACAGGTGGCGGCTGAACGGGGGAAGACGCTCGAAACCCATATACCGCCCGGCGTCCACGTCCGGTCAGAAGAAAAACTCTTCGGACAGATCCTCGGCATCCTTCTGGATAACGCCGTGAAATACTGCGACGAAAAAGGAAGCGTGCAAGTGGAAGTCACGACAGAGAAAAAAGAAAAAGGTTTTGCGATAATAATCTCCAACGACTTTGCAGAAGGAAAAGATATAGACTACACGAAATTCTTCGAACGCTTCTACCGCCACGACATCTCCCACAGCAGCCAGATCAAAGGCTACGGCGTAGGCCTCTCCATGGCTGCCGATATCGTGCAGATCCTTGACGGAACCATAGACGTATCATGGAAAGAAGGGCGCATTTCCTTCCGCCTTGACTTCTGAATCATAACCACCCGTTTTACGGGTGGTTATGATTCCTCAAAATGCAAAAACTGCCCTTACAGGAGAAAGTCCCCATGCATCGGGTATTGTATCAGAAAGATAAAAGGAAAAAACTTTGATAGATAATTTGCTTCATTAGAATCAATGTTATAATTATATAAAATTGCTTGTGGGAGGTTTTTGTTATGAGCGTTCAATCCTTTTTAGATTCTGCCAAAATTTTATATGATAACCAGAAATATAATGAAGCGCTTTGTCTTGTGTGTATTGTAATAGATTCATGTGCAGCTCAGGAGTACCCTAACGAAAAAAATGCCAATCGCTATAAAAAGTTTCTGAAAAAACATTTTAGGACTATATGTGAATATGGCTTTCCGGGAATTTCTGCTGATAATATCCGCATAAAAGTCAATATCACACACAATTCACTAAAGCCAGATCAAAATGGATATGTTGATATGGAACAAATTATATATCACATTATACGATGTGGATTAGTTCATGAATGTAATATCGATGATACTATCTCTTTTACTGATACAACATACATTGGTGATTGGGACAAAAAATTTTATCTACCAAAAGATATTATTTTGGGGTTAATTGCTTCAATAAAGCAATAGCTGATTATAATAAATCAAGAGTAGAAGGCAGTCGAGAAATCGGCTGCTTTTTTGAAAAAAAGAAAACCCCTGGTTAGACCAGGGGTTCAGTTGAGCTTTAGCGTTGAGTCTTTGATATAAAAAAAGCCTCCTAAGTATTAATATAAAATTGCGGCCTGTAAACTGCAGTTTTAATTAATAGAAGGAGGCTTTTCAACATGTCATATGAACATAGTTTAGCACATACAAAATGGGATTGTAAGTATCACGTAGTATTTGCCCCTAAATATCGGAGGAAGGTATTTTATGGACAGAAAAGATATGAAATAGGACAAATACTACGTGAACTTTGTAAATGGAAAGGAGTAACTGTATTATCGGCTGAAGCTTGTCCAGATCATATACATATGATGTTAGAAATACCGCCAAAGTATAGCATCTCAGGATTTATGGGATTCTTGAAAGGAAAAAGCAGCTTAATGATATATGAGAAATGGGGAAACATGAAGTATAAGTATAGGAATAGACAGTTTTGGTGTAGAGGATACTATGTGAGTACGGTGGGGAAACAAGAGAAAGTGATAGAAAGATATATAGAAAACCAGTTAAAAGAAGATGCAATGAGTGAGGAATTAACATTGAATTTTGAAGACCCGTTTACGGGTAGCAAGAAGTAGGATGCAAGTGAACAGGCCGCAAGCGCGTAGACGCGCCGCTGGTAAGATAGGCCCTTGGGCCGCATAAGAAGAACCACCGGCTATGCCGGTGGGTTTCTCTTTACAGTAATTTTTAATCGCCTCTTCCATACCGCCAGAGGCAGCGGTATATTCAACGCCCTGCCACATATCCCCCTCAGACGAAAAGGAATTTCGTAAAGCTCCACTTGATGCCGGTCCATTTCAAAATTTCCAAATGTTTTTCTTTCAGCTTTCTGTTAATCAATAAAAAAAAGAAGCAGCAGTGCCGCTTCAAAAAGGGGGAGGCACCATCGCGCCTCAAATGAGAACTATATAATAACATCATGTCGATGCTATTACCAAAGAGGGGGGAGAACGATGATGGTATTTCCCTGTTACCACCATCGTTCCAAGGAGGGTGAACCATGGCCGGCCAAGCCGGCAGTAATCATCCATAGTTCAAGCACGAATATATGTCTGCTCCGTTTCCGGAGTTACCGTAAAAAGGGGGAACGATGACTTTTCCCTGCCGCCATCGTTCGGAGAAAGTGAACCTTGCAAGTTATCCCTGCAAGTATATGTAAAGCCGTTTCCGGCATTACAACGAATATACAGAAACGCCTCTCGGGCTGTTTCTGAAAGGATGAACGATCGTATTTCCCTTTACCATCGTTCTTGAGAAAACCTACAAAAAAATCCATCCCTGCTGATGTAAGGATGGATACTTTGCGCGTTAAAATCAATACACGCTACCTCCCCATCACTCGCAGGTCAAACAGTAGTAAAAACAGGCAGTTCTCCTGACTCTGCTTCATCGCTTGTCCGGTCTTCCCAATTCCTCAGTGACTTTCATCAGACTTGCTCGGCATTACAGTGGCGGGACCGTGTCGGCATCGCACCGATCTTCCCTATTAAGCCTTCACAGGCACCTGTTTTTCCTATTCGGTTGTCCTAATGATATCACTCTATAAAGCTTCTGTCAATGATAAAATGATTGTTCCGAACGCATGATCAGCGCAAACCAATTCATATCGTTTCAGGTGAGGATTTCCAGTGTTCCCGCCTTTTCTAAAAGTTTTATATCGATAGGAGAATAGGTATCTGGATATTTCCTGAGAAAATATTGTTCTTCTTCCGGTGCGGCATAGAAGTTTTCCAGGCGTCTGGCTTCTGTGCGGATCGGCGGCCGTATATTTTTCTCATTTTCATACTCATTGAAAACAAGACAGGATTCGCTCACGGGCCTCGAGTTGCCCCTGTTCTGGTAGTAGGCCATATAGTAGGTAATCTGCGGCGTATCTTCTCCTGATACGTAATAGATGCCTGTCCTGTAATGGGGTCCGGTGCATTTCCCCTGGATACCGTCGGTGTAGGGATTGACTATGGTAAAAAACACAGAGAGCAATGTCCCTATATCTATTTTTTTCGGGTTATAGGTTACTTTTACACATTCTACCGCCTGTACTTTTCCATTTTCCACGTCTTCTTTCCGCGGATTCGGTACAGAGCTGTTGGCAAATCCCGCGGTTGTCTCCACAACGCCTTTTATACGGGAAAATACTTCCTGCACTCCATAGTAGGGACCGCCCGCAAGATACAAGTCTTTCACGGCAATTCCTCCTTTTCTGCTGTCTTCGTTTCTGACAAATTCATGTCGTATTTCATGGTAAAAATGAAGAATCCCCCCGAGGTCCTCCCCCGGGGTTTTTCTCCACACTTATTATTTCTTAATATTTTGTTTCTTCCAGGTGGCGCGCAGAAGCCCTATCCATATCAAAGATACGGATGAGTTCCGTAACTGCCTGGCTGGGTGACACGACGCCGGTCAATACCGCCGCACGGACTTCCGGCATACGGCTCTTGATGATCGGATCTTCAAAGAACAGGTTATGAAGATGTTCTTCAATCATACTGTGCACCCAGGAAAGAGTCTGACGCTGGCGCCGGTTCTCAAAGACACCCGATTTTTTTGTGACTTTCTCAAACTCGCGCATAACTGCCCAAAGTTCAAGCAGTCCCGTTTTCTTCAAGGCCGAACAGCGATAAGCATGGGTCTGCCAGCCTTCTGTGGCGGGACGGATAAATTCTACCATCCGTTCATATTCCCCCTGGGTGACTTTCGCCCGTTCCAGGTTGTCTCCATCGGCTTTGTTGACCACAATGGCGTCCGCCAATTCCATAATCCCCTTTTTGATGCCCTGCAGATCGTCCCCTGCGCCTGTCAATACGACAAGCATAAAGAAGTCGACCATATCGCGTACTGTCGTTTCCGACTGCCCGACCCCGACAGTTTCCACAAGGATGACATCATAGCCTGCCGCTTCACAAAGCAGCATAGTCTCACGGCTCTTGCGGGTCACACCGCCCAGTGTCCCCTTAGAAGGAGAAGGACGTATGAAACAGTTCGGCTCTCTGGAGAGATTCTGCATACGTGTCTTGTCTCCTAAGATGGATCCGCCGGTAATAGTGCTTGTTGGGTCGACTGCCAGCGCCGCCACTTTGTAGCCTTGCTGGCAAAGCATTGTACCAAAAGATTCGATGAAACTACTCTTGCCTGCCCCGGGCACACCGGTGATCCCGACACGGAGCGCATGGCCCGTGCGGGGCAGAAGAGCCTGGAGCACGCGCTGTGCCTTGTCAAAATCCTTGGGAGCATTACTTTCGATAAGGGTGATGGCTTTGGAGAGGATCATGCGATCCCCCTTCGCCACCCCTTCGACGTATTCTTCGATAGACATTTTCTTACGAAGCGGCACTTTTCTCAAATGCACGGCATCCGGATATTCTTTGGCACCGGTCACACTGTTTACGGCACTGTCAATCCCCCGCACGACGGAACATGCAAATTCCGGGTTCGGTTCTTCAGGCACCCAGCTGGGTCTCAAGTCATCATCGTTCTTGGACATAATACTTACCTTAACCTTCCTTGGCTTCCGCCTCAGCGCGGTCTACGAGCATGTGAAGCAGCTTAATGCAGCATTCCGGAATGTTTGTGCCCGGTCCGAAGATCGCCTGTGCGCCATGATCGTAGAGGTATTGATAATCCTGTGCAGGAATAACACCGCCGATGCAGACAAGGATATCTTCACGGCCGCGTTTTTTCAGTTCTTCCACGATAGCCGGCAAGAGGGTCTTGTGACCTGCCGCAAGAGAGGAAAAGCCAACCATATGGACGTCGTTATCCACAGCATCCTGTGCCGCTTCTTCCGGCGTCTGGAACAGCGGTCCTACGTCGACGTCCCAGCCCATATCGGCAAAGGATGTGGCGAGAACCTTCTGGCCTCTGTCGTGTCCGTCCTGCCCCATCTTAGCCAGGAAAATACGGGGACGGCGGCCTTCCAATGCTTCAAATCTGTCGGCCAGTTTCTTTGCTTCTTCCAGTTTCGCAGAACCGTCAAATTCGCTGGAATATACACCGGAAATAGTATGGATGGTAGCGTTGAAACGGCCGGATACTTTTTCAACCGCATCGGAAATTTCACCGAGGGACGCACGGTCATGAGCCGCCTGTACCGCAAGTTCAAGCAGGTTACCGTTTTCACGGCTTTCTGCCGCTTTGGTGATTGCTTCCAGATCGCGGGCAACAGCCTCAGGATCACGGATGCTTCTCAGTTTTTCCAGACGTTTAATCTGCGCATTACGAACAGCGGTATTGTCGATGGACAGTACGTTCAGCGGATCTTCCTTCGCCAGACGGTACTTGTTCAAGCCGACAATGGTTTCCTTACCGCTGTCGATATCTGCCTGACGGCGGGCAGCGCATTCTTCGATACGCATCTTCGGCAGGCCGGTAGAAATAGCTTTTGCCATACCGCCCAAAGCTTCGACTTCCTGTATATGCGCCCAAGCACGGCGGATGATTTCATTTGTCAGATATTCTACATAGTAGGAACCACCCCACGGATCAATAATCTTGCAGGCTTTCGTTTCATCCTGGATATAAAGCTGTGTATTACGTGCCAGACGTGCGGAAAAGTCGGTAGGCAGCGCGATGGCTTCGTCAAGTGCGTTGGTATGGAGAGACTGGGTATGGCCCAGAGCCGCAGACATGGCTTCCATACAAGTACGGGCGATATTATTGAAAGGATCCTGTTCCGTCAGCGACCAGCCGGAAGTCTGGGAATGGGTACGTAGTGCCATGGATTTCGGATTCTTCGCACCGAACTGTTTCAGAATCTTTGCCCAGAGAACGCGGGCCGCTCTCATCTTTGCGATTTCCATAAAATAGTTCTTGCCCTGATCCCAGAAGAAGGACAGACGTTTAGCGAAGGCATCGACCGGAAGACCCGCCTTTTCACCGCAGCGGATGTATTCCATGCCGTCTGCCAGCGTATAACCGATTTCAAGGTCACAGGTAGCGCCGCATTCCTGGATATGGTAACCGGAAATGGAGATACTGTTAAACTTCGGCATATAGTTGGTGGTATATTCGAAAATATCACCGATGATACGCATGGACATGGCAGGCGGATAAATGTAAGTATTACGAACCATGAACTCTTTCAGGATATCATTCTGGATCGTGCCTGCCAGAATCTTCTTGTCTACGCCCTGTTCGATACCGGCACTGATGAAGAATGCCAGAATCGGAAGAACGGCACCGTTCATTGTCATGGATACGGACATCTGGTCCAGCGGAATGCCTGCGAAGAGGATATTCATATCAAGCATGGAGCAGACGGATACGCCTGCTTTGCCGACGTCACCGATAACACGGGGGTTATCCGCATCATAGCCGCGGTGGGTCGGAAGGTCAAATGCGATAGACAGACCTTTCTGGCCTGCCGCCAGGTTTCTGCGGTAGAACGCATTAGATTCTTCAGCAGTGGAGAACCCTGCGTACTGGCGTACCGTCCATGGGCGGAATACATACATCGTGGAGTAAGGTCCGCGGAGGAACGGAGGGATACCGCTCATGTAATCCAAGTGGTTGCACTGGTCATACACATCTTTGCCGTAGAGCGGACCTACAGGAATACGTTCCATCGTATTTTCATAGAGAGCATCATAATTTTTGCCCGTCGTTTTTTCCAGTTCCGCTTTCCATTCGTCATAAGAACAATGGGGATGTTCTTCAAGGTTTAATTTTGTAAAATCGGGGTTCATTGCCATCTTATTTTACCTCCTCTTCCGTAATCTTCATGCCTTTTTTCTGCTGGAGCATACGGAGGATATCGTAGCAGTTTGCTTTCACGCTGATAAATTCATCTATGCCGGCTTCACGATATACCGCTTCCATATCTTTCGGAGCAGCGCCTGCAAGGAAAAGCGTACCTTTCCCCAAAACTTCCTTCAAACGCGGCGCCAGCGCCGGCACATCTTCCGGATAAGTAGCGTCAGTAGAGCAGATGACGGCACAGTCATAAGGAGTTCCTTTATCATCGCAGCCTGCCTTCAGCGCTTCCACACACTTATCCCAACGTGAACCCGGTTTATCTTCATCATCCTGGAAGCCGTTATTCAGATGAACGCTGAATTCGCCTACCTGCAGGAAACTGGTGGAGAAATCAGCTCTCGCCTTATGCTGCGGAATCGGTCCCATATTGGCCAGGAATATTTCCACATTCTTGCCGGTTTCCTTTTTAAACGCCTGTGTGTCAAAGCGGAGTTTTTCAAAACGTTCGGTCCAGCGGTGCGCGTAAATCTTTCTCACTTCGATGGAATCCGCTTTGGCGGCTCTTGCTGTGCGTACTTCAGAAATTGTAGCGCCGGCGGAGAATGCGGCAATTGCCTTCTCAACGATGTCGGTATCGGCTGCTTTCAGTTCTTCCAGCTTTTCCTTCAGGAAATCTTTGTCCATATCGGCACGATATTTCTCAACGCCTTCAGACAGTTCTTTTTTCAGCGCCGGTACATCTTCCGGACGCGGATCAAGAAGTTCTTCCGTCATATTCGGATACATATTTGTCCCGACAGCGCTGTCCTTGCGGAGGTCAAGCGCTTTGAAACGCTGTTTCAGGATTTCAAGAATCTGCTGCTGCGGATATTCTTCTTTAAGAGCTTTCAGGATACCGCCAAGAGATTCGATTTTCTGGAATTCTCCCCAGATTTTTTCAGCCATTTCCTTGGTCAGTGCTTCAATCCCCCAGGAACCGCCGGCCGGATCGATCGGACGAAGCATGCCAAATTCTTCCTGCAGCATGATGTGTACGTTTCTTGCGATACGGCGGGAGAATTCATCACCCTTGCGTACCGTTGCGTCATAAGGATCATTTTCATAAGAATCAACACCACCGACAACTGCAGAGAAAATCTGGGTCGTTTCACGAAGCATATTTACACCGATATCGAAAATCGTCTTGGTAAACATCGCCGGACGGGCATGGATTTTGCAGGAACGGTCTTTTTCTTCGGCGCCGAAGGCTTTCATGATATTAGACCATACCTGGCGGGCAGCACGGAGCTTGGCAATTTCAATGTAGAAAGTGGCGCCTGTATTAAATGCGAACTGCAGGGACTGGGCAATATCATGGATATCGATGCCGCGCTTCTGCATTTCACGGATATATTCGACAGCGATAGCAAAAGTATAAGCCACTTCCTGTACAGCATTCGCACCGCCATTGGAGAAAATATCGCTTCTGACGAAAATGGTGCGGAGCTGCGGCGCATTCTTTCTCGTCCAGCGGATAGATTCCGCCATTTCATCATATAATTCTTCCAGCGGCTGGTTCAGCTTTCCTCTCTTGATCAGCTGGGCAATCGGGTTCGCACCGATAACACCTTTCACTTTGCTGACATCTTTTCCCTTAGCCTTCAATGTCGCAGCTACCAATGCCAGCATACGGAGAGAGGAAGTACCGGCATACATCATAAACGGGATCTTTTCCATATCAAGACCGTCAAGCAGGGTATGCATATCTTCCAGCGCGGTAATGCTTACGCCTATATCGCCCGGCTTTTCGGCATCCATGACATCAATGCCGTCGGCAGTGGCGGTATCAATACGTACATTATAAACAGTGGAACCTCTGTCGATTTCATGCTTCAGAAGTTCATTATTTTCTTTCGGCAGCGTTTCATCGCATGCCTGGGCAATACCCCAGGGAGCGCATTTATAGCCGTTCACCGTTGCGCCGCGGAGAAAATCTCCCATGCCCGGATAATCATCTGTCGGAAGAATCTTATCAGTTGCTGACGGTCCGGTTCTCCATGTATAAATCGGATCAAAGGTAATCCCTTCATAAGTCTTGGTAAACATGATCTTATCGAAAGGCTTTCCTTTCAACAGAGCATTACAAGCCTCCACCCACTCCTCATAGGTCGGCTTTTCAAATTCGTCAAATTTTACTTCTGGGAAATCGGCTTTTTCATTTGATTTTCTCAAGATCGCTTCCAACTCTTTGTCAGTAAGCTGCTTGACCGATTCCTGGGTATTCTGTTCTGCCATGAAAACATCCTCCTTATAATAATTTTAGACAATTCCGCGGAAAATACAGCTTGCAGACAAGACGGCAGAGTCCCTGACGGAACATCCTTTCAAATGCCTGGCATAACGTCTTTCAAGCCGGACTTTCAAAATCCCCGATATGTGCACCTCCTTACAATCTACTCACAAAAAAACGACTATCACGCGAAACTGATAGCCGGACAAGGAAATAAATTCCCAATCCCCTCCCCATCTCTCGCAGGTATAACGGTGATTCTTAGACAGATAGTTCTCCTGGCTCAAGTTCCTCGTTTATATCGCCTTCCCAGTTACCCAGTGACATACTTGATATAAACTCCCTTTACAGTGGCGGGACCGCTCCGGATTCTACCGGATTCTCTTTTACGCTTTCGCACCTGTCAGATATGTGAAATTGTCTAAATAACTACATTTTTAGTATAATTCATTACATTCTAAGTGTCAATCAACCACATTCATATTTAATATAATTAATTTTTATATTTATCCACATCTTTACCCCCGATTTATTGATTTTTCATTCATTACTACTATATAATGATGTTAATGTTGCAAACTATTAAAAATATCTTACTTATCTTATAGGAGGAAACAGGAGGTCGGAAATATGACAAATACTGAAAAAGAAAGACGAACTGAAGAAGCATTGAAACTGAGCAGCCTCTTCGAAGAACTGGATGGCCGCCGTCCGAGGCTTTTCATGCCGGAGCTTGAAGATGATGACGATAAAGAGGCAAGAAAACTTGCCGCCACCACATTTGCCGACCACGGCTGGGACGTAGATGTAAGCCCCCTCCTCTCCCCGGAAATCTCCGCGCAGAACGCTGCCGACAATGACGTCCATTTCATCTTCTACACGTCCAAAAGCCCCACGATGAAGCAGAAATTGATTGCTCTCTCCCAGACACTTGCCATGATCGGCCGGGACGACATCCTCATAGCCGCCCATCAGGTCAGCAAAGATGATAAGGAACTCCTCTTCCGTTACGGCATTCTCGCCGCTTTCGACAAGAATACGGATGTAAGCGATGTAAGCCTTACCATGCTCCGCGTCCTCGTTTCCATGGCAAAAGAAGAACAGAATCCCACCGAGGAAATGCCTTATTGATTCTCAGTCCCTCATAAACAGGAGAAACATCCTCCTGTTTTTTTATTGCGGACAAACAGCATATGGACTCCCAAAAGAAAATGCCGGGCATTGCAAAAAATATTTCAGAAATACTTTCATCTACTCATCAGCATACTCTAAGCACTGCTATCCTGCATCTGTACAAACATGCAAAAACGATTTGATCCCACAGCTCCGCGTTTTGGTCCGGCATCCGGAACCGCCTCGATACCACCTCTCCATGCAGCTTCTGTATAAGCAGATGCAAATCAATATTCAGCAGTTTAGCAGATACTTATTGCATAATTCTATTACGACCGGATCCCTTAAAACACAATCAAAAAATTCTTCCGGCATCTCATAATGCAAAACAACCTATTCCGTACGCCCGACTGTTTCGGATTTTCTATACTCATCAAGTAAGCAGAGATACTGCTCATCATTATAGTCAGATTCCTCCCCACCTCCTTACAAAGATGAATAGTACCTGCACTTTAATATTAATATGATATCTGCAATCCGGGAATCTCTAAAAATCTCTTTTTACCTTTAATGAAGTCCATTATCCCGTTCACAAAATTGAACAGCAAAAAAGCAGTGCCGAAGCACTGCTTTTTGTAATTAGAATCAGCCAACTGTAAAGAGTGTGTCGCCGCCCTGTACGCTCTGGCCTTCGCTGACCGGCATACCGGTAATCTTGCCATCGCAGGGAGCCATGATCGGATTACCCATCTTCATAGCTTCGAGAACGAGAACTTCGTCGCCTGCCGCTACTGCGTCACCAACGTGTTTATTGATACGCAGGACTTTGCCCGGCATCGGAGCTTCTACTACTTCACCTGCGCCGGCGGGTGCTGCTG